>JACCDT010611910.1_pt1 | contig 56262 bp, 73 predicted proteins | sample 7446291 | NCBI WGS metagenome assembly JACCDT01 (sample SAMN15323446, study PRJNA562643) | freshwater metagenome | isolation source: river surface water | place: USA:Blue River Watershed | collected 2017-08-17
CTGGAGCAGAATCATGAGGGTTTTTTATAAAATATTGTTTGAGTTCCTGTCATATTTTTTCTTGGAGACCTGGATGCAGTGAATATCGACTTGCTCCAGTTGAGCTCATATTTATGGCCGTGAAAATAACTTTATCTGCTCGGCAAATATATATATGAACACCAATTCCATTTTGCGAAATACTATTGCAGAGAACGGTGATATTCTCTGGTCCGAAGAAATGACCCAGAGGTCAAGCAGTTATCTCGGTTTGCAAGTTTTTTTCAAGGTCTTGTAAAAATGTTGCTGGATAATCATGATGTGGATTTCTGAAATCTGATTCGATTTTTTGTAATGTTGGTTGGAGAGCAGTGACATTTTTTTTCAAAAATGCTTCAACAACTTGTTCTACCTCGACGTCGATATGTGTCGTTTCTCATGGTCATCTATAGCCTTGTTTCATGATTTCGATTCATTCAGGATCGTTTTTTTTGGTAAATTCACGGAGAGGAGAACCAACATCAATCATGCAGAATTCACTTCTAACAGGCCCTTTCCCGTCAGTATTATGTATGGTTATCTGGATATGATCCGTTCCAGGAACAAGGTGTGCAGTGACGGCAAATTTAGCCTTATCAAGCCCAAGAAAGTCGGCCATTTTTTCACCCATACGAGCTCCATTTTTTTCTCAAACACCCAGATCTTGAATAGTGATTTTTCCTGTTAAAATTTCTCCCTTGACCATCTCAGAGAGTCCGACAAATTTTTCTGGTATTAGTTCGTGGCCAAGGATAAAATAAAATCATTTTTCACCATTATTAATGCGTAATCCAATAATATCTGTCGGATGTGACATTACAGCGGTAGATTCTTTAGGAATATGAGCAAAAACCTCGTCGTTCATTCTCATAAAATCAAGCATTTCTACGAATTTTCCTTGAGAGTAGAACATCGTAATTTGAACGTGATGTCTTGCAAAGAATTCTTGCCATCTTTTTTGTACTTGTTCATGTAAATGGTTTTCTACATGGCTCAGACGAGGCTCTATCATACACACCTTCATCATATCTCCCAGTCGTACCAATTTTACTATTTTTTCTTCTGAGAGACCCAGGTTATGATTTCTATTTAAATCTTTTTATCTGAGCACCGAGAGAGGAGTATCTTTCCACATCTGATTCTTCCATGATAGCTATTTCGGCTGGAGAAAAATAATCACCGAGAATAGTCGTTCTCCATTCTAATTTCTGTTCCTGCTTTTTCTGATATTGTTTGACGGCGAATCATCATCATATTATAGCACCTGCTCCCACAATGGCCACAGCTGCATTTCTCATATTGAGCCATGCAGGCCACTGTATTGGTGTGCGAGTTGTTCCAAGTGTAGAAACTGTTGCATTTGCAATAGTTTCTTTTACAACTACAACTGGTTCTATGGTTGACTCCGTTATTGCTGGCGCTATTGCAAACTTGAGTTCACTGCATGCGAGCTGAAATGATTGAGCGAGACTACTTATATCTGAAAATTTTGGTATCTCTATTGCGAGTTCTTTTTGTCTTTTCTTCAGATCTTCTATTGCTTTATTTGGAGTAGATCGTGCAGCACGACGTGTTTCATATTCTCGAATAATTGTATCGCAAGCGTCTATTTCTTGTTGAATTAGCTCTCTCTGATGTTCAGCTGTCATTTCAATCGATCCTGCTCCGCCCTTCCAATCTTTCACCTTCGATTTTTTGATACCCAGTGCTCTCTTTTGAGAGATAGCACTTTTATGGGCAGAGCTGTCTGGAGTTGGTAGTTCGTCACGTTGTTTTTCTAAAGTTTTTATTTCCTCGGGTATTTTGTCTAATTGTTCTGCTAATTCTTTGGCATATAGTGTAACTGCCTGGATGTATTTTTCTTTGAGTCTTCCAAGCGCATCTTCTGTGATTTTCCATACACCATCCTTTTGCTCTATATCAGTTTCAAGTAAGGTACCATTGAAAGGTGGAATATCAGTTTTTATTTCCCCCTCAAAATAACTGATAACTTCAGCGGATGGAACTTCAGAAGAAGGAGGTGTTAGGCGTGGATCATTCATAACAATCTATTATAATTTTCCGTATTATAAAAGATTATTATACAATGCAAGTATGTTTTGTAAAATATGGTCCCAAAATTTTCTATCTTCTCATAAGAGAAATTGCATTCCAGCTGTATCATGATATATCTTCTCCTGTAAATGGTTTTTGGAGAGTTACATTCACCCCAGTGAATTTCTCCTTGTCTCATAACCATGTCGAGACAGTATCATATTCATTACTTTGTCCCATGACTACTCCAGTCAAAATAAAGTCTGTTCCTGTTCCAGCTGGTATAGCGTAAGGGTCATTAAATGTTATCACTAACTGCACATCCTTATTAAACTCATTAACTTTATTGATAGCGGTCATAGTTACACCGAGGATATTTCCGTTCTTATCACGGAGTTTGATATTCGATACATTGAGATTCTTTGTATAGATTTGCATATTGATGGGAATGGTTTTGAGGAGTATGTCGTATTTGTTATTAGCTGCTATGTCGAGCTTCATGAGGTTTGTATCCTGACCATAGACAAGGCCTGTTGTGTTGTCGAGGAGGGCTGTGTAGATAGGAGAGGAGACAAAATGGTCATCATTTCCATTTTCTTCTTGATCTGGATTTGTGGTAACAGCAGTTATAGTAATTGGCTTTTTACAAGCGGCTATTGTAGTTGTCTGACCATTAACGAAACATTCAGCAGTATAGGTGCCAGTAGGAGTTGTAGGTATGCTAAAGATACCATTTGCCGTTGTCATTGTTTGGACTACTATCCCTGCGGGGTTTTTTAGCACAACAGAAAAGGTTTTTGGTTTACAAAAGTTTGGGTCGAGGATACAGAGGATGTCCATATTTGACTGACATGTGTAAGATACAATACCACCCCCCTGAGTCATACTCGGGGTTACTGTTAGGTCTTCACACACTTCTACTACAGGATCAGCGGGTTTACAGGCGCCATCACTACATCCATTTGGGCAAGTCACCGTTGTATATTTCGCAAAGCCCTCACTATCACATGAGACTTGATTTATAATTTCACCAGTACAGTAGTCATAAGATGCTTGGTAATAACGAGGCGAGTAGACATGTCGGGCAAATCACCAAATCATACCTTTTGTAAAGATGTCATCCTGAGCATCGGACATATCTTCACACTTGAGAGCCTCAGAAGTACATTTACTTGTCTTTTCATTGTAATAACAACCATTTTGTTGGAGACAATTTTGAGAACCTTGAAGATTTTCACATGAGGTTGAAACAGTACAAAGATCAGGAGCTATAGTACAAAGATCAGGAACCTTTGCTGCTTCAATTGACTGTACAAGGTAATAGAAGAATTCTCCACGAACAGCAATATCGTTTGAATTAAATCCTACTTCTGAAGGTATAAGTTTTGCATCAATAGCTATTTTGAGTATTTGTTCTGTAGTTTGAGGTCCCTCTATTATATGTGAGGCACGAAGAGCGAATGTAATTGCTTCAATTTTAGTGAGTTTTTCTGTTGGCCGAAAGAGGTTACCAGTTTCTACTACGAGGCCAGCCCCCTTTGAGATTTCAACGACGCGACACACCCATGGTATACTATTTGAAATATCTGTGAAAATGCCAGTGCATATATAACTTGATTCATTTTCCAAGATGCCGCCAAAGACACTGGCCGCTACCCTAATCGCTTCTTGGCGAATGATAGTATCAGAGAGTCTATACTCGGCAGGATTAGCCGAGTGGTCTACGATTATACCGAGACTGGCGAGTTTATTTGCAGCAGAAACATAGTCAGGCGTTCTCTCTATTTCGCATTTATAGTTACACCCATCATCATTTACATTATTTCCATCATCACATTGTTCTGCACCTTCTTTGATACCATTACCACATATGTTTTGTTGACATGAGTTGGATGTATAACTGAGTATTGCAGGCTGTGTTTGATCAATGACATCCGTTCTACCTCCGTTATACTTGAGAGAGACGAATTCCGTATTGACCGAGATAGGCATGGTCACGGAACCGAGTTGACCTATCAGCCTGAAACCTAATTGAGCACCAGGCGCTATTACCATTATGCCAGTACTTGTTTGAGGGAAGGCACATGTTACTGTGATTTCTACAGGGTTTGATGATTTTTGTTTCGAGGTACACGTCGCACGAGTGTATTGGTTAAATTCTAGCAACCATGATTTTATATTGAAATTATTTTCTGGAGTTGGACTCACCGAGAATTCAATCTTATCTACAGCGACACTGAGTATAGTTGGAACCACTACTTCTCCAGATACTTGTACTTCCCCAGACATCACAGGCGCTTTTATATCTCCTGACAAAAACACTACTTCACCTGACATGAGTTTTTCAGGACAAGGTGTTTCAATTTCACCAGAAATAATTCTGAGTTCGCCAGAAGCCAAATTAGAAACAACGATGGGCTTTAATTTGAGTTCAGCATCACAGGATTCATAACGTTTTTTGAAGATCGCATAATCATTTATTTTTCCTTGCCATATACCAATCTGATTTTCTTTTAACTGTATTTTTCACTTCAATGACTTGCTGTTTTCTGGTGTTCCGATTTCACCCTGAAGCTTTTTGATATCATTTTCCAAGGCATTGAGTTTTGAAATCTCATTTTCATACTTTAATTTCTCTTTTTTCTTGTCATTACATGTTCTTACCATGGTTCATGTAGGTTGACGACATTTTGTATTAATAAACGTCGTGATAGGGGAGATAAGGGCATTGAGCCTTTGGATTTCTGCCGGTCGCGTTGCTATCTTTTGTTCTTTTTGACCGATAGTCACGTTGTGGGCATTGATTTTATCCTGGAGGACTCTGATTTCACCACTTATAATGCTGATTTTATTATTCGCATTGGTGATATTATTGGGAATTTGATTGTATTGAGCGAGATTTTTTGTCTGATTCTTTTCATTACAAACATAATTAGAACTCGTAATGGCGCTCGATGATAAACCAGAGAGACTCATACGTCCTGTACTCACCAATGTCACTACCGTGAGTAACAAAAACGCACCAGCTATAATGCTTATTTTTTTCTTCTGAGAAAGTTTATGCATAAAAGTAAAATAAAAAATACCTAGTTTTAGAGTACCAGGTATTTTTATAGATGTCAAATATAAGAACTGTTTTATCCAATCACATTCCCTGCCTTATCCCGAATCACCATTTTTTTATCCTCTGCTTGGCGATTTGCCACAGCTTGTTGGACAATCATAAATACTGTACCAATGAGCCAATAGAGACCGATACCAGCTGCATAAGCGTAAGCAAGATAGGCTGCCATTGCTGGGAAGATATAGAGCATCATTTTTTGCATTTGCTGCATATCTGGCATATTTGGGTCTTTTGGTTTTTCTTCTTCACCACTTTTTGCCTTTTGTGCTTGTATTTTCTTTTGAGAGAGCCACATCTGACCAAATTGGAGACCACCAGTGAGTACGCCGAGGACCACACCGACTATTCCGCCACCCTGACCGAGTTCGAGTCCAAAAAAGTGTGAATTGATGGTCACGTTTCGGAAACTCTGGAGCCAGTCAATATGATACAAATGAGCCAGATTGCTCGGATTTCCGATATTGAGAATAACCTGATAGAGGACGATAAGAATAGGGATTTGTATGAGGATAGGGAGACAAGAACCGAGAGGATTCACTCCTTCTTTTTTGTAGAGTTCCATCATTTTCATACCAATTTGTGCTTGATCGCCTTTGTGTTGTTCTTGGATGGCTTTGATTTTCGGTTGAATCACCTGCATTCGACGCTGTGATACGAGCATTTTTTGTTGTGGTATGAGGAGGGCTAAACGGATGATGAGAGTGATGGCGATAATGGCCCATCCGAGACTATGACCGGGGAGGATGAGAACGAGTGCTGCGAAAAAATTGTAAACAGGATTATAAAAGAACGTCCTGAAAAAAAGACGAACAAAGCCTGCCTTGCCGAGTGTAATATTTACTTCTGTTTTTGTTGTTGATTCAGGCTGAGTATAGGTGAATCGGAGTGATGTCTCTGGTAGGTTCTGAAATCCATCTTGGAATGTGATGATATCATCTTTTGTGTGACCGATAAGAGGAGTTATTGATTTGGCAGGTACTTCAACTGTACGGCAGAGAGTCGGTGGGAGCGTAGCCTTTTCCTCACCATTTGCCATCATTTTCAGGTCACGACAAGTATCGACTGTGAGAGATTTTTCAGAATTATTGACGAGAGAAATAGTGGGCGTTTTTGGGAGTGTATAGCTCGTTGCATCGCTGATGATACGTACTGATGCTGGCTCGGGAGCGGGTTTTTGGGTAGCTGATTGATAGAGCACGATGAGGACAAATACACCATAGATTGCGAGCAAAATTTTTTTTGTAGAGTTCATGAGCAGTATTATGAGATATTTTTATTTTGTGCAAACTGAGTTCATTTTTCAAACACTTTGATAGCATCCTCAATCCATGCTTGCGGGATTTTTTTCTCTGGTATTTTTAATCCCTTTTTCAGTGTAAAAACCACTTGGTAGCGTTTATTGTTTATTGTTCATAGTTTCTCGTTGGAATCTTGACTCGGAGCGACCAACAGATTTTTCATCGCGTCATAAAGACCACGACGGTAGCGATTTCTCTGAACAGCTCGCTTATCATGCTTCCGAGATATACTGACTGCCATACGATGCTGACCGCCACGTGCTTCCAATGCATTCATCGTCCAGTAGGTTCAAAAAAAGGGTCTTCCTTTTTTGAAGACCCTGCTTACTTCGTATTCTCTGAGACGATATTTCTGTGCGATCATGAGAGGAGAGTTATTTCCTACTTATTTTTTCTGCCAGCGATGATGTGAAATTTTGGATTTCCTTTTGGAGATTTGAGACGAACAGGGTAAGAAGGTGTCAATTGATGACGACCTTTTGAGCGACGTCGGCGGAGGACGTTACGGCCATTGGCAGTGACAGATCTCTGGAGAAATCCGTGTGTGCGAAGTCGTTTTCGTTTTTTGAGCTTTCCGAGCATAGTGATGAATTAAAAATGATAGTGAGATAATATAGAAAAAAGAGTAAAGTCAATCTATTTTGCTGATGGGTCAATTGTCTCTGGTTTTTTCCCCTGAAGAAGCTCTTTTTTTGGATCATAGAAATCGAGATTTTTCTCTCCTACTATTGTAACCATATGGTTGATGAGTTCTGATATTTTGACTTCTTGTTGGATACCTTTTTCCATATTTTTGAGCTGACATACTCCACGACGAGCCTCCATGATACCGATAATAGCGACGTATTTTGCTTTGAGTTGATTCGCTTTTTTGAGCTGTGTCTTCATCGACGGAGAGCCAAATGAAGCGAGGACATTGAGACCCATCTCACGCGCTTGGACGCTGATGGGGAGAGCGATACGCTTTGCTTCTTCTCCGACTTGGATGAAATAGAGATCGATAGTGTCTTTGTTCAAAACATAGAGACCTGATTCTACCATAGAATCGATGAGACGTTCGACACCGAGTGCAAAACCAACAGCTGGGATTGGGTTTTTGCTCCCGAGACTCGTGGCGAGGCCATCATAACGACCACCCCCACAATAAGCATCCTGCGTACGTCCTGAATTATCGACACACTCAAAGACCACATCGCAGTAATAATCGAGACCACGAACGAGAGTCGGATCTTCTTCATATTTTATACCGAGTAAATCGAGATATGATTTGACGGATTCATAATACTCTATTGAGTCTTTCTTAAAAAAATCACGGAGCTTCGGAGCATAGGGGAGTATCTCTCGAACGTCTGGATTTTTTGAGTCGAGGAGACGAAGGGGATTGTGTTCCACGCGGGCCTGATCTATCTCATCGAGGAGATGTGATTTTCCACGAAAAAATGCCTGCAATTCAGCAATATACACTTCGCGCTCTTTGGCATTTCCGAGAGTATTGATTTTGAGAGTGAATTTTTCACCAACACCACAATCTTGGAGGATTTTTACAGCCATGTGGATATTTTCTGCATCGAGAACTGGATCACGCTCACCGATGATTTCAGCACCGAGCTGATGAAATTGTCTATATCGTCATTTCTGGGGTCTATCATATCTGAAATGAGGTTCTATATAGTAGAGATAGACTGGTTGAGGGTCGTTTTGGAAATTTTCGAGATAGGAACGCATCACTCCAGCAGTTGATTCTGGTTTGAGGACGAGGTCACGACCTTTTTTATCTTTGAATTCATAGAGCTCCTTGCTCACCACATCAGTATGCTCACCAACAGAACGCATAACGAGGTCACGCATCTCCATAATTGGAGTCGAGATACGAGTGAAACCAAAGTGTCGAAAAATATGTCGAGAAACCTTTTTGATAAAGGTGTAATAACGCTGTTGCTCGCCGAACCAATCTTGTGTTCCGCGTACTTTTTGAGGGACTTCCATAATAATTCTAGAAAAAAGAAACTGGGCGAAAGTATAGCGCTAAACTCATGAAATGCAATAAAAAATAATTTGATTTGCCCGAATATAAAAAGTAATTCTTCACACAATCCTCACAAATCATCCCTAGTCAAGTCCACAAAAATTCGTATAGTTAAAATATATGAAAACACTCAATTCCGCAATTCTCTGTATTGCCCTTTCTTTTTCCTTGTTCACATTTGGCCAAGACAAACCTACCGTGAATTCACTCTACGAATTCGCTCCCAAATCATCAGAGGAGAAAAAAGTAGCCCCAGAAGAAAAGTCAGTTACTCCGACAACAGAAGAGGTAACAACTGATGTCCCTGAGAAAACAACGCAAGACGTCCTCGTCGCGGATGCTCAGACGCTCATCAAGGATAAATTAGTACAAAAATACCAAGTGAAACTCGATGATGTCATCACGCGTCTCACTGGGAAACTCCAAACTGTTTCTGCTGAATCTCAGAGAACGGCCCTCACAGAACTCCGTACTCGTATCGGAGAAAAGAAAAATACTATCATTGCCCAAAAAGATTTCGATCCACTCAAAAAAGAAATCATCGTGGCGCTCCTCGATCATATCCTTCTCCGTATAGAAGGTCTCATCCAGCAGTCAGCACAAAACGAAGCGCAAAAACCAAAAGCATAGTCTCTCATAAAGACGTCTACGAAAATGGATGTTTTTGCTTGCACAAAAAATAACCTGAGTATACTCAGTCATACTCAGTATATATAATCATACTCGTATGAAAAAAGATAAAAAATATCACCCAGAATGTGACGTACGTATGTTCTCTACTGTGACTGTAGGGACTAAATGACAAGTAGTTATCCCCCAAGAAGTCAGAGAACTACTCAACATCAAACCAGGGGATACGCTCATGGTCGTCACTAAATATGACAAAGCAGTTGGGATGGTAAAGACGGATGATGTTACCGAACTCATGAATTACATGGCAAAAGAAATCAATAACTAATTCGCTTCTATGAAATACCGTATTGTTCTCAGTATTGTGGCATGATTACTTTTGCTCATCATCTTCAAGAGCTTCATGGGGTCAAAAGAAGTAGTAGACACTCCTACATCTACTCGGGTACCAAAAACTATCCAGACGGAAATGGTTGGTAAGAGTGCTTTTGCCGAACAAGTGCATGCTATTGGTCGTATAGCTCCAATTCGAGAGGCCGTGGTCAGTACGCAGGGGACCGGATTTATAGGCTCTATTTCTGTTGAACTAGGTGATATGGTGGGAGCCGGACAAACACTGGCTACTATTGCTGATACCTATGGGCTCTCTGGCAATGCGATTGAAGAAGCAAATATTGGTCTAGAAAGTGCGAATATAACACGTGAAAATACAATAGCCTCCCTGGAACAAGCACTCGAAAGTGCACGAGTTGCCTATGAACGAGCTGGTAAGGACTACGAAGCTTCCAAGCTTTCTAACGGAAAAGACGAGACACTCTCAAAGGCAGAACTCGATCTCCAAAATTATATCACCACACAAGAAAAAACTCTTTCAGGATATGAGACAAGCTATCAATCACAGCTCCAGAGTTTTCAATCGTTTCTAGCAAATGTGATAGATACTGCTGATTCTCTTGTGTGAGTTTCAGATGCAAAAAGAAATCAAAATGACACATTTGAATATCTCCTAGGTGCACTTGATTCTACTAAAAAATCAAAAGCAGAGGCCTCTATTCAAAAACTTCTCCCCTATAAAAATTGGACACCTGATCCGAATATTTCACTGACAGAAAGAGTTCAAGAACTCCAACGAGTCTACCTCATAGCAAACGAAGTGCTCACGAGTGTTGAAAATCTCCTCATCAATAGTGTCGTTGATTCTACTAATTTTACTGCAACTACGATGGCGACACATCGAGCTACTATCGATGGACTTCAAACACAATATGGCAGTATATCGACAGGACTTGTGACGTTTCTCAATACCGCTCAGACATTTCTCGCAACATATGAAAGGGAGCGACAGTCTCGCGAACAAGCAGTCCAGACAACTGCAGAAAACAGTCTCTCTGCCTATGAACTCGCCAAAAAGGCCTACGAGACAGCCAAAAAGGCCAGAGATCTGGGCATAGCCCAACTCGAACAAGGTATTGATAGCGCCTCTGTGCGACTCCAAAATGCGCAAGGCAATGCTGCAAAGATGAATATCACTGCACCATTTTCAGGAGTTATTATTTCAAAAAATATTGAGGTCGGTAGTCTTGTCAGTCCTGGAGCAAATATTTTTACTATCGGTGATATATCGAATCTCATAGTCAAAACTGAGATAACTGTTGAACAAAAAAAATATATTAAACTCGGCCAAGATATATCTCTTACTTTTTGAAATGAAATTTTTTCTGGTCGACTCGCAGCTATAGCTGCTGGTCCTGATCCAGTGACACGTCTCTATAAAATCGAAATTACACTCCAAAAAAATCACCCGAAACTCACACCAGGAGATATAGTTGATGTCGTATTGCCAGGTGCCCCAATCTCAAAAGATCCTGAAGATGCCAAAATAGTGATACCGTATTCCGCACTTAAAAATCTCTGACAAGAAACCTATGCTGTCTATGTTCTTATGCTCGAAGATTCTAAAAACTGAACTGGTATTGTTCGTGAAAAAATCGTCAAAATAGGCGAATCGAATGAAAATAGTGTCACTATTGTCGAATGATTGTCTGTTTGAGAGCATCTCGTCGTGCTGGGTACGCTGGGCGTTGATGATGGTGATTATGCTCAAGATCTGAGTCTGATGGATGCTGTGGAATGAGAATAGAACAAAAATATATAAGTCACAATTTATGTCCTCTGACAACAAATATCTCGCCCAACTCAAATACGATACAGAACTCGATAAATCGTGGTTTACTTTTTTCACAGACAAATTTCGTGTTATTTTGCTCCTCATCGTCATGATGGTAGTGGCAGGTATTATCTCATTACGAAGTCTCCCACTCGAGAGTACTCCAGAGGTTGATCTCGGTATCATAGCTATCAGTGCGTCTCTCCCAGGTGCAAGTCCAGAAAGTATCGAAGACCTCGTGGTCAAAAAAATAGAAAAAGAAGTAAGCAAAGTCGAGGGTATCGACAAGATGACATCAACATCGCAAAATAGTTTTGGAACTGTTATGATCCAATTCAAGACAGGTGTTGATATAACAAAGGCCCTTCAAGAGGTAAAAGAACAAGTGGATATAGCGAAGAAGACTTTCCCAGAAGAAACTAAGGAACCAACTGTGAGTGAATTGAATTTTAGCGATACACCAATTTGGATATTTTCTCTTTCTGGCAACAAGACTCCTCTCGAACTCAATCAGATTGCCAAAGATATACGTGATGAACTCGAAAAAATCCCAAATGTTTCTCGTGTCGATATCTCTGGAGGAGATGATGTTGAATACCGTGTCGACTATATACCATCAAAACTAGAAGCCTATGGTATCACGGCTGATCAGGCAAATCAGGCAATCAAAGGTGCCAATTTTACCCTCCCAGTCGGAGATTATACTGTCGACGGATACAAGCACACGATGAATATCGATAACCGTTTTTATAGCCTCCAAACTCTGCGCGATATACCAGTGGCAAATATTGGTGATCCCGGAATAATTTTTCTCCGAGATGTGGCGACCGTAACAGAATCACCTATCAAACGTGAGAGAGAGTCTCGGTTATCTCTCGGATGACAAAAACCTGTGCCAGCTGTTACTCTCTCTGTTGTAAAAAAATCAGGAGGGTCGATTATTGATCTCGTTGATAGTGGACAGGCTATGCTCGAAAACATGAAAAAATCTAATGCTATCCCTGCTGATGTGACAGTACAAACAACAACAGATTTTTCAGAACAAATTCGTGACGATGTTTCGGGGCTTACACGTGATTTTATTATTACAATATTTCTGGTTTGTGGTACGCTTTTTCTCTTTGTCGGATTCAAACAAGCACTCGTTCCGACACTCACCATACCGCTCGTTTTCTTACTGACATTCGTTGTTCTCCGGCTCGCAGGACAGACATTGAATTTTCTCTCCATGTTTTCCCTCGTGCTATCACTTGGTCTCATCGTCGACGATGCTATCCTCATCGTAACATGATTTGACCAGTATTATAAATCAAACAAATTCACTGCGAGACAGGCTATGCTCCTCGCGCTCAGGGACCTCAAGTGGCCAGATATATCAACCACTTTGACTACGGCATGGATATTTGCTGCCATGCTTTTCATGACGGGTATTATTGGGAAATTTATATTCTCCATACCGTTTGTTATATTGACGACACTCTTGATATCGCTCGTGCTCTCACTCACTATAGTGCCTTCTTTGATACTTTTTTTTCAATGAGATAATTCACATAAACATTCAAAAAATGAAAAGATAACTTTCTGGGATAAGAATTATATTTCTTTTCACTCTCTGATACTCAAATATGAGAGACTCCTCGATTATGCTCTCGAAACACGTGGGAGATTATGGAGAATTCTCTGACTCATTTTTGGAATTTTTATTATTTCTATACTTTTACCTGTTACAGGCCTGCTCAAAACAGAGTTTTTTCCAGCTGATAACCAGGACATAGTTTATGTCAATCTCACGGCTGAACCAGGACAGAAATTAGCGACCACGAGCGATCAAATATCAGCTGTTGAAGATCTCCTCAGAAAGGAACCAATTGAGAGTGTTGAGAGTTTTACGACTACTGTCGGGCAAAAGGCATCCACAGAAGGTATCAGGGCAGGAGGCTCTAATTGATCAACTCATCTTGCGAGTATAACTATCAATCTCAAGAAAAAAGATGATGGAAGAAAGGAAACCTCAGTAGATTTTGCCGAGAGACTCAGAAAATCTCTCAAAACAATTCAGTTTCCTGGGGCCACGATTGAAGTGGCTGAGCTCAAGGGTTGACCTCCAGCATGATCTGATTTAGAAGTGCGCATTACCGGCGAAGATGCTCATAAACTCAATAAAATCCTGAGAGATATCAAAGGGATTGCAGCAACAATACCATGAGCTATCAATATTACTACGTCTGTTCAACCTACACCGCTCGAATTCTCCTATAAATTTGATACTCAAAAACTCGCTATTAATGGCTTGTCACTCGGTCAAGTGGCTTCATTTATGAAAATGGCGATAGATGGAGCTGAGGTGACCAAGATTTTCAAAAATACTGACGAAATCATAGTTCGTGCTCAGTATCTCCCTGAGACAGTTGATACTCTCTCAAAAATTAAAAGTCTCAAAATCAAGAACGCAAAATGACAGTATGTATTTCTCTGAGATATCATGAAAAATAATCTCACATCTTCCGTTGAATCGATCACTCGTATAGATCAAAAACGATCTGTCACACTTTCTGTCTGAGCTGATAAAACAACCAATGCTCAGAACCTCCTTGCAGAATTTAATAAAAGAACTGCTGATTATCAGAAAAATCTCGCAGAAAATAGTAAGGGGTATGAATTTATAATAGGTGGAGTCAACGATGAAAATGCAAAATCTATTTCCTCCCTTTTGGTAGCTATGGTATTCGGTATGATACTCGTCGTGGGGACTATTGTCTTACAATTTAATTCATACAAACAATCGTTGTTTGTTTTGGCTCCTATACCACTTTCGCTGATAGGTGTATTTTTCGGTTTAACCCTGACGGCATCCGCATTGTCATTTCCTTCTTTGATTGGTCTCGTAGCGCTCTTTGGCATGGTAATCAACAACTCTATCGTCCTCATAGACAAGATAAATGTCAATAGATGAACAGGTATGAATACCCATGATGCTATTATTGATGCAGGGAAATCTCGTTTTGAGCCTATTTTTTTCACGTCGTTTACGACCATTATGGGAAACATCCCTCTTGCTCTCGTCCCGGGTACATGGCAGCCTCTTGCCATAACTCTCGTAGCATGATTGACTACTTCGGGTATTCTTAGTCTCGTTGTGATACCAGTTCTCTACCGGCTCTTTGTCAGGGAAACAACCAAGTCGTAATTATTCTACGACAGTAGTTTTTGTTATTTCGACTTTTTTGAATGGACGATCTCCACTATCAGTCTGAACGAGGGCAATAGTTTCGACGAATTCCATCCCACTTACGACCTTGCCAAATATGCTATGCTTTCCATCGAGCCATGTTGTTTCTTCTGCGTGGACGATAAAAAACTGACTTCCATTCGTATTTGGCCCCGCGTTAGCCATTGAAATAAATCATTTCTTATGGCTAAGGGCGGGGTGAAATTCATCTTCAAATCTCTCACCATAGATACTCTCACCACCACGACCGGTCCCAGTCGGATCACCTCATTGAATCATAAAATCAGTGATAACGCGATGGAAAATCGTGCCATCGTAGTAACCTTTTTTTGCGAGCTCTACGAAATTTTTTGCTGTCTTTGGGACTTTGTCTGCAAATATCTCGAGCGTGATATCACCATGATTGGTGTGGAGTGTGACTTTTGGATTTTTAGCATTCATAGGTGAGAGCATAAGGAGAAACGAATAAGTCATATATTTTATTAACTTGCTCTATATTATTTATATGTATAATAATTTTTATAAAAATATTTTATGCCTTCAGAAGAACCAGAATTGTTAGCACCACTTGCAAAACCAAAAGAGAGATTTGGTTGATTGGAGCGAGCTTTTGAGACACCAGAGCTAGCAAAAACTCCTGGTTTAGATGATTTGGTAACAAGAATTAAGGCCACAGTACGTCATCCAGGTATTCAATATATTCACATAAAGGATAGACGCGTGAAACTCTCGTGACATGATGTCCTGATGCAGGCTACGAAAACATGGAGACTAGTTGACAGGGTGGGGCCTGGTCATAGAGGTAAACCCAGGAATACGATTGCACGAGAATTGGCCTTGAGCTTCTGAGATCCACAAACTCTGCCCCTGCTAGCGTGCGATCAGGCTGTTATTTTTTTCAAGGATTTATTATTGGAGTGGGTGGCTGACCCCATCAAAAGAGAGTTCCTGATTTCTATTTGAACGAAGTATAGTCATCTGGTAGAGAAAGATTGGAGGCGACCTACAGACGAGATGGAAATAGATGCAGCCACATTGATGGATGATTGTCGTCGGATGCTTTTTCCAAATACCAATATCAGTGAAGGTGACAGACAAAAACCCGTCAAGCCAGACGAAATAGAAAAAAGAATGATGGGCATGGCTCGTGAAACAAATAGGAGATTTCCGAATTCATGTAAAACATGGATGATAATAATTCTCTACTGGTTAGTGGACCATAAAATCGCAGAATAAATGAAAGTACATATCAACAAACCTCTGGATGTATCAATCATAGAGCCGCGAGCATATTCCAATAAGAATACCTCCGAATTGATAAAAATATTAGGCGATTCAAATAACCGATTATCTGCTGAAGAAATAGACACACTTATTGCCGATTTTATCGTGAAATACCTCATGATGTATCTCCTCAATTATGATTCTGACCATGTGATGCCTCTAGGGGCAGTGAATCAATTTTATGGGTGGATGTGTGCCTGGTCTAGATTAATGAGAGAAAACCAAGATAAGTGAAAATTAAAAATGAAATATTCGTGAAAAGTTGATTACTTTTTCCGGTCATTCAATGACGTTCCTCTCTCGGCAAATATGATATCTGATGTTGCCGCAACAACGGCTATTTTTCGTGAGATTATTATGACACAAGTTCCTCCTATGGTTCATATGAAATGACGAAAATATATGGGTTTGGATTTAGGAACTGGGTCCGGAATATGGTGTATTGCTATGTATATACAAGCCATGAGAAATAAATGCAAATCAATAGCCACTATAGGCATAGACACTCATGAGCCGAGCGTGATAAGAACAAGACACATGCTCGGAAAACTCAAAATACCAGCTATTATTATCGCAGCAGATACAACAGAAATTGGTGCAGATAAATTATCTTTTGCTGACATACAACCAGCGTGCATTTGTAATGAAACTATTCCTATCGAATGAGTCCCTTTTTATGCAAAATGAGCGCCTTCAGAACCATTTTTTCATAATCATCGCGCTCTCAAGAGATTTTTTGGGAATTCACTCTATCATTTTAGCCTTCATTTTCCTCATCGAGTTGATGTGATTATCTCCGATAGACGAGAACGAATAAAGACTGTGACGGTTGGGAGAGATAATTTTTTTCATTCTGATGTTTTATGAGAGGGAAAGCCAGAATTATGAATGTTTATAGAACCACAAAATATCCAGCTATCAGTCGCGAGCCCTCTTATGCGTTTAGTAGCTGTCTGAGATGAGCTTCGCCAGAAAACTTGGGATCCTCATAATCCTAGAAGAATAATTCCTGCTAATCCTGATGCTCGTTTTCGGTGGGCGCTACCCAAGCATTTAGATGAGAAATTTTAGAAAAATCCCCATTTCTGGGGATTTTTTAATTAGTTTCCAGTTGCTTCGTAGTATCTCTCTGGTTCAGGCTCTGGTTGTGGCGCAACTCTCACTGGTTGAGGTTTTGGCTGAGGCATAACCTGTTGTTTATTTTCAGGTGTTTTTATTGGAGGAGGTGTTTGTGTATTTTCTTCTTGGATAACTGTCATCTCTTCAGCAGGCATAGCGAGTTCTTCATTCGGCTGAACGATTTTTTGCGGAACTGGTTCAGACATAAATCGGAGCATACCGATAGCAGCCGCGAGACCGAGTATAGCTAACACGATCATAAATGCGATACGATTCATAATGAAGTATTAAAAATATAACCTTCTCATTATAATCCCGATACCACTATTACAACTTAAAATAATAAAAATCCCTATTTCTAGGGATTTATTTTATTTTGGAGGCACCTGCCGGAGTCGAACCGGCTTCCAGAGCTTTGCAGGCTCCTGTATGACCGTTCTACCAAGGCGCCAAGTAACGGGATTATAGAGCAAGGAGCCAGCTTTGCAAACTTTATTCGATAAAATTATGTCTTCGGAGGCTCTGCAGTATCGGTGCGATTGCTTGTTCTGCTGTGAGTCTGTGTGTGCCATGTATTCTGTTAAAATTTTGTCTTTGAGTTCTGGCTTCTTTTACCAAATGGTCTGACCATTTAGCATGTCAGGGCGTGTCTTCAAATCCGTGATAAAAATCGATCCATCTCTCAAATGCATGTGCTCATTGCTCTACATGTTTTATTCAAGCATTAAAAGGATTTATATTCAGAAGTATCATCCCTGTTGCCAATTTTCTTGCTTTCGAAGATGCCAGAATGCCACCTGCACCAGCGGATGTGCCGAGGAGTATCACCATTCTGTTTTTTGTTTTTTCTCGAAGTTCTTCGAGGCATGCTTCTGTGTGGGGTATAATCTCCTCATTTTTGTGAACCTGAGAGCAGCCTATAAAACCAATTCCATTTGCTCGTACTCTTTCTCCTATAGCTTGGTATTTTTGTTCAAAACCCAAATGTGATACTGATTCGTCTTCAAGGGTTTCTGGTCTCCCAGGAAAATTGATAATGACAGTATGAGCACCAGGATCTGAGAGGTCGAGAAACTCCATAGATTAGAATAATTTTCTGAGATATTCTAATGCTTTCTCTTGATCGATAAAGAGGGGACTCGTCGCAATCGTGATAATATTGGCTCGCTCTATCCAATATTTCGTTGTTTCGAGCGTCTTCGCGTCATCAAACCCTTGTGAGAAATAGTCGATATCAATATCCAGAATCAGAGATTTTGGTGTTTCTGGTTTATCGTTTATCGTTCATAGCTGGGCGGATTTTTTCACGAGTTTCTCATTTTCCCAGACAAACACACCAGCACCGTTTCTATCTTCTCCCGTGACCATCACGGCTTCCGAGAGGAGTCCTGTGGCGAGCGCAGGGACGATAAAATCAGCGATAGTGAGATCGGTATTGGTATAATTTTCGACGAGACCTTCGTGACTCTCTTCGGGGTGTTTCCATGCAGGGAAATTTCCTGGTGTGGCGAGGTCGGTGTGTTGATCGATATGGACGAGGAGACTTCACTTTTGTATCCATCATTTCCAGAGTGCTTCATGCCAAAACGCAAACGCGTGATTGTGATTATCCATGATCCAGGTGGGAACTTTGGCATCCTTCAGAAAGACAAAATGCTTCAATCATTTGCCAGACATGATCTTGCCATTTACTTCTCACTCAATCACTGTTTCTTCTCCAATTACGACATCATCGAGGGTTCATTCTATGAGACTTGGTACGACGATAGTTCGGTCACCACGCTCGTCCCAATTGAGGCGATTGTTTGTTATAGCTTGACTGATAATGCGAGGATTCTCATACATACCTATTTCACAGGATACGTATATTTCTCGACGGTAATAGTATTTCCACTCGTACGGAGGTGACAGTAGTTTCATTTCTCACTTCTCCAGACATTTACAAATCACCACTCGTTCCATTTCCATACGGCCACATGCGTATCATGACAGAGCTGAGCTTCTTTGTAGTCATTTTCTATGACGATGAGCTCCTTTCGCTTATCTCCATCGAGATCGGCGAGAGTGAATTCTTGATTGACGGATTCGAGATTGGATGATTGCCAGACAGCCCTCACCGTGTTATCCGCGTATTTCATGACGAAGAAATGATCACGGAGTGTGGTATCATTTTTCTTTTCCCAGAATGGTTGAGAAGAACCGTAATTCGCATCTCTCCATGCCGAGATATTGATATCAGGCTTGCCATCACGAGTCGAATCATCGAGAGAAAAATCATACACTTTCCACGCAGTAGGTGAAGTCCAGACGGTTTTTTCATCTTCTGTAACCGTCATGATATTTTCTTTCAGAGAGTAGGATTCGTACTTCTGATCTCCGTCGAGATCAGCCTTGATATTTTTCTGTGATGGATGTTGAGCCCCCTCTGTTCGTCCACTGTTATCCGATGTTTTTACGGCTCATGCTTCATACGTTTTTGTCGCTCAATTCCAGCGGAATTGGGCTTGTTCTACAATAGGAGTTTTGTTGCCACAGCTCGTGAGTACGAGAGAGAGTGCGAGGATTGAGAGAATTTTCGAGCCCATAAGTTATTTACTCATAAAGGTGTGTGTCCATGATGGCTGAGTAGGTTTTTTGTCATCAGGGAGAGCTTGTGTCGGTCCATCAAAAGTGATGCCCATCATGCCTCTCCATTTCTCATCCGTGAGACGGTCATCCATCGGCCAAGGGAATTCGTAGTATGAGTAGACTCCACCTCGTGTGAGCTTGAGCATACCATCGACAGGGACGATGACATAGATAGTAAATATACTTCCTGTTCCGACTTCGAGGACAGAACCATTTGCTGGGTCTGTTGCTACATCAGCGATGAGAGCTGCAGGATTTTGATTGAGGAAATTACGTGCATCGAGTTCTTTTTTTGCCATCGCTTCTTTGTTGACCTCCATCCAGAAATGCTCGAGCTGTCCTCCGTAAGAACGGATGAGTTCGTATTCTTCTGGAGTGAGTTTTGTATTCTTGAGCTCTTTCTCTGAGATGGTTTGAAGTGCTGTCGTGAGTGTCTCCATTTTGGTGAGATTATCACGCATACCATCAGAGAGGAGCTTCTTCGCATCGAGTCCTTCTCGTGTCATGGTGAGGAGAGCAGAGAGTCGTCCGTAGAGTTCTGGATTTGGCTCGACATAACCACGATCATCTGGTGGAGTTTCTCCATCGTCGTCACCACCTCCACCGAGCTCAGCATAGACTTGTTTTGCGTAGAGGATAGTATCGTGTTTGAGTTCTGCCCAGCTACCGAGGAAAGTATTGAGTTCTTTGCGTGTCCAAGCTTGATTTTGCATAAAGAGAGGATAGCCTTTTCGGTTGTCATCGGTGAGGGTGCGGAGAGTATTTATCCAGCCCCAGTAGAGATTTTGTGTCCAAGCGACTGCTGGTAAACCAGCGAGATGTTTCTGGAGTTTCTTCATGTTTTCTGGATAGTTTTTGTACTTCGTTTCTCCAGTTTTTTCGAGGATTGAGAGTGCTTCTTTTGAACCGAGAGCTGCTGGTATATCGAGTCATTTTGGGAGCATACGAGTTTTACCTTCTTCATTTTTCTCTACCTCACGGAAGATGAGACGCTGAAATATAGCGGCATCAATCGTAAATCGCTGACCGAGAAATCGGAATCACTTGATTTCTGCCTCACGATCGGGAGCGATTTCAGGATTAAATATTGGCATAGAATTAATCTCTGGAGGAGCCAGTTTTTTGGTTTTCTCGATGACTTTTGCGAATTTATCTGGAGCTGCTATCACAGATTTGAGTGTCACATCTTTGCCATATACCTCCTCGAGGAGTCCATTCATATCACGGAATCCTATATCATCACCTTTGCCAACGAAGAAATCAATCGGATCAGAGAGTGTCTGCCAGAGGGCTTTATTGTCTCACTCACGAAGAGCGAGCGTGATGAGCACTGCAGAGCGGATCTCGTCTTCATTTTTGAATCGGAAAGAGAGTCGGCCATACCACATCATTGATTTGAAATAACTCTTGAGGAGAGCACTCTGAGTGTAGTGACCACGAGGTATATATTGTGAGTAATCTTCTTTGAGAGCTTCTTTTTCAAAATTTGCTTCACCCACTTTTTCTTTGAGTCCTTTATTCATAACCACTGAAAAATCGATACCCTTTTTTTCTTCGATGAGAGCGAGTTCTTGGGTAACTTCTTTTACTACCGGTGTCGGTATGCCGACAGTATTGTCGAGGAGTTTGCTGCCGACCGTGAAGAATCCGAGGTTACGTTCTGCCGCGAGCTTCCATGGTGTTTCTCCAGCTTCTGTGAGTTGGGTTGTTGCCTGTGAGAGGAGATTGGTATTGAGTGTGTGGAGGACAAATGCGAGCTTTTCTTCTTCGAGTTGTTTCAGGAGATGATCGAACATCAGGTGGTAGTTGTGGAGGATAGAATCGGTGGTGATAAAACTCGGTATGAGTGCGTAGCGATTCTGTTCGTAGAGAGAATAAAATTCATTGTAATTTGCTGACGTTACGGTAAACGCATTTGCCTTTAAGTCAGTTTCCATCTCTTTACTGAGAGGATAATTTTTTGTGAAATACTCTTTGTTTTTTACATTCGTGAGGCCATCCGCAATTTTATAAATCGGTGTGTTCGCTTTGACCTGTATCTTTGGTTCTTTGTAGGTCGCGAATCACTCTGTTGAGACGAGTCGTGTGGTATCAAATTTTGGAGCTGTGCTAAAATCAAATGGTTTTTCTTCAGATGTAGTCACTTCACCACTGACGACCACCTCACCACTCACTACTACTTCAGGAAGTGGTTGTGTTGGCGACATGTATTCTGTGATGATATCTCCTACGATAGTTTTCACTTTTTCTTGATGAGACCAAGCATACCAACCACCGACTACCACAAGGAGAAATGTACATGTCATTATGATAGCACGAAGTGCCGAATGAGCAGGATGGGGAGTAAAAGTAGGGATAGTTTTCTCAATAGGAGGAATCGGTGTGATAGTCGGCATAACGACTTCTTCAAGGACTGGAGCAGGTGGTACCATGGGAAGTACTGGGGCTGCGACTTCAGCGAGAGGATCTGTCGAAGGAGCCTCTGGAGCTATTACTTCCGAGACAACCGAAGCGACCGATTCAGTTGGTGTTTCAGTTGGAGGTTGTGGAGGATTATTCTGGAGTTCTGGATTTGATTCTGGTTGTGTGTTTCCTGGTGTATCCATAGGGAGAGATAAAAGGTAGAATACATAAAGTGTATTGAGTCTGGCGAAATTGCGATACTTCCGACCATTTCTTCGCTTGCTCATGGTGATATATTTTGTATACTTACAAAAAAAATTTATGAAAAGAATGATTACGGGCATCAAGCCCACAGGCACATTTCCGCATATTGGTAACCTCATGGGCGCTATGTTGCCCCTCCGTGAAAATGCAAAAAAATACGATACAGCGATATTTATCCCTGATCTCCACGCATTGACGTCTATCCGTGATGGCAAAGTATTAAACGAAAATATCCGCAACGGACTCATCGCCTATCTCGCGGTCCTTGGTCGTGATACAGAAGTGACCATTTTCCGACAATCAGATATCGTTGGTCTCACAAAACTAGAATGGATATTGAATTGCTTTACGCCGTATTCACTCATGCTTCGTGCTCATACTTTCAAAGATTACAAACAGAAAGAACAACAAGCAAAAAATGCTAACTATAATGGAGAAATTGGTTTGATAGTAGATAATTGAGAGATGGAAAATTTTTCGGTAAAAGAATGAGAAGTGGTATCGTCAGATTTTAACATGTGAACCTTTAATTATCCAATTCTTATGGCAGCGGATATTATTGGCTATGATTGTGATGTCGTGCCAGTCGGCAAAGATCAGCTCCAGCACCTTGAGATGGCACGCGACATTGCTCGCTATGTGAATCATCACTATAAAGCAGATATTTTCGTCGAACCAAAACCGATTATTGATGATTCGATTGCCGTCATTCCTGGTCTCGATGGTCGCAAGATGAGCAAGTCCTACAACAACTACATTAGTATGTTTGAGAGCTCAGCAGATTTGAAGAAAAAAATTGCCACCATTCCGACAGATTCACTTCCACTCGAAGCAAAGAAAAATCCAGATGAATGTAATGTCTTTGCGCTTATCAAAACTTTTGGCGAGAAAAAAGAAATAGAAGAAATCCGTGCGAAGTACAAAAAAGGCGGGTACGGTTATGGTCATGCAAAACAAGATCTCCATGTCATTCTCGACCGATTTATTGGGCCGTATCGTGACGCTTACGAGGAGCTCAATAAACTCTCAGACGAAGAACTTTTCGAACCTGTACGACGCTGAAATGCGAAGATGCAAAAACGTCTTGATGAGGTTTTGGAACGAATGAAAAAATATATAGGAGTTTAAAATATGCCTACTACACTCGAAATTCCTCCTATCGATTTCGTGAGAGAACTACCAGTATGAGGACGGACGTGGATGTATGCAAAAATCTTACCTGGGCATGATGCCATGCTTGAAATCAATTGTGAGCCAGTAGAAAAAGGGCAACATATAGCACATGCTGGTATTGAGCTTCGCACCCGAACATGTGAATGAGGATACAGTCTCAATACGGGTAACGCAATTTCTACGATTGCCTGTCAGAGTAAACCAGAGTTTCCTGAGCTAGCAATTGATGAAATTCTCTGGAGACCAGCAGAGCGCAAAAATGGTATCATCCAGGTTCAGAGAACGGAATCGGACAAGATGATACTCACTATTGTAAATGCTAAGCAACGATGTAGCGTGCTTTTATCTACCCAGGAAAGAAGTCCTGATATTCACAGCATACAACTCGATGAAGCAATGTTTCGCAGATTTCTCGCCCTCTGAGGTGCTATGAAGGCTGACTGGGAAAATGAAACCGGGGAAGATGTAGCAAAATTTCGATGACAAACTCTCGACCAGGCATTGGAATCCGAGAGACAGTTTTTCTTTTGAAGTTCATCTGTATAATCATTACATGAAGCACACCCTCTCCAAAATAAAAGTTGCCCTTCTGCGCAGAGCCGTGGATTTATTTGTACGTATTCCACGTATCGGAAAGAAGTCCCGTATTCGTGCTTCGCATGTTCAGTATCGTCGGATTCACCTCGGGTTTTCTGGCCTTAGCGATCTCCAGTGAGTGTCATTTTTATTTCTCACTGATCCACATATCGGGTGAAATATTGATGGCATGGCAGAGCATATTTCAGAGTGAATTCATACACTGCTCGGACTCACAGAACCGAAGAAAACATTTATTCTGCATGGTGGAGATTTCGTCTCGGGGGATGGAGTAACACCGACCGATCAGGAGCATTTTTTCGACGTTGCACCTGTATTGTTCCGTGGTTTAGAAACGTACAGAAATTTCGCCGTTATCGGAAATCACGATGAAGAAAATCCAGATTTTCCACGCATCAAACAATACCTCACAGAGATTCAGAATATCAAATTCCTCACACAACCACGAGACACTCAGCGTATCAATATCGGTGAGAGTCAGATATGTATCTATGGTATTCATACGCTCGCAGATCACCTTTCTCGTATTCCAAAAATCGAAAGAAATGCGACACTCGACACATATATTTATCTATTTAATACGACACGGGCCGCACTCAATGTCGTCCTCCTGCACAATCCTGATGGCATGGAGTTCCTCCTCCGTCGCCTCCGCGAAACCAAGCAAACTATTATGACACCAACACTCTTCCTCGCAGGCCACACGCATGGCGGAGGACTCGATATACCATTCTTTCGCAAGCTCGGACTCATGGCGTGTAAGACACGATTTGGTCGATACAAGGGTTGGTATGGTCCTGCAAAAAAATACGCTCATACAGGGACTTGGAAAATGTATGTCTCGACCGGTATGGGCAATAGCCCTGATATGGATATCCGTATGAATGCCGATCCAGAAGTAGTGCTATTTACACTATAATCACAGCTTACTAGGCTTACCAAGTTTATTATGCTTACTTAGTTATCATCATGATACAACAAAATATATCTCCAAAAAGAATGCAAAATCAACCTAATAAACCTAGGAAACTTAGTAAACAAAATAAACATGCAATCTTTTTAGGACGATTCCAACCATTTCATATTGGTCATATGAGTATTGTGGACAAAATTTTTCAAAATGATTTTGAGAGATTACTTCTCATCATCGGTTCTGCAGAGAAATCATGAACGGATGAAAACCCGTGGACACTACAACAGCGCGAGCAAATAATCCGTGCGAGTATCCCTCTCGAACTCCAAGAAAAGATAGATATCATTTGACTCGAAGATGTACCAGATGATGATGTGTGGTGTGAGAATCTAAAACTACTCTTCCATAATTGTAAATTGAACATTGAAGATTGTAGATTGTTTACGGGCAACGAATGGGTGCGAGATATTTGTGAACGACAGAATATCCAAACTGATTGGATAATCCCAACCATTGATATATCTGCGAGCAAGATACGGGAAAGGAGAAAGCGAGGAGAATCAATTAGTGATTTTGTCCTTACTAATTTTGAGAATCTAACCTAGTTGAGGATCATCTATCCATTCTCCATCCATATTATCAGGAGGTGTGCCAGGAATTTGACCCTTATCTCGATGTAATTGAATAAAGCCTGGGTGAAGTCCGTCGGGCGTAGATGTGTAATCATGCTGTATTTCTTGTCTTCTTCTTTTCCATGCTTGTTTCTCGCAGATGGGTAGTATCTGAAGTAAAAATGCTAAATCTTTTCTTACTATTTCTATTTTTTTACCAACTACTTTGTGGACAACACGTTTATTTTTCCCATGTTCTTTATTAAGGCCAAACACCTGATGCACACGAGCCATAGCATCTGTAATAACTTCTTCTGTAGATACTTTATCAAGTCCGTGGTAGAGATCAGGGAGTATTGTTGGAGCCTCTTCACGACAGAATTTTGTTAATTCATCGACGAGCGGACGGTCTAATTGGGGATTCTTCATAAATTTTGAATTTCAGTTTAATATATCAAAAAAATATATTATGCAAGGAAAAAAGAAATCCCCTCTCGGGCTGAGAGGGGATTCTGTGAAGAGAGTAGATGACTATTTCTTGTCGTCTTCTTCGACTTCCGCTTCGACCGTTGGTTCTTCAGCAGAACCTTCATTATTCACATTTTCTTTTACTTTTACTCCATCATCTGTCGCACCAGGAGTAGCATAGATAGCTTGTCCGATTTTCATCATCACTTCATTGAGAGGATTACTTGCTTCCTCAATCTGAGCCTTTGTTGCTTCTGGATTTTCGAGGACAGTTTTGAGAGCAGCGATTTTTTCTTCTGCTGTCTTTTTGTCCTCTTCCTTGATTTTATCAGCATTATCTTTGAGTGTTTTTTCACCCTGATGGATGAGAGAATCAGCGAGGTTGCGAGCTTCGACGAGTTGTTTTTTCTCGCTATCCTTGTGGCGATTTGCTTCCGCTTCTTTCACGAGATTTTCTACTTCTTCTTTGCTCATACCGCCTGAGTTTTGGATCGTGATTTTCTGCTCTTTTCCAGTACCCTTATCCTTCGCTGAGACAGAGAGGATACCAGAGGCATTGATATCAAATGTGACTTCGATTTGAGGAACACCACGAGGCGCAGGGACGATACCTTCGAGGATAAATCTTCACAAGCTCTTGTTATCTTGAGCCATCTCACGTTCACCCTGGAGGACGTGGATTTCGACACTTGGTTGATTGTCTTGAGCGGTTGAGTAGACCTGAGATTTGCTTGATGGAATAGTGGTATTTCGTTCAATCATACGAGTCATGACACCGCCGAGAGTTTCGATACCGAGAGAGAGTGGAGTGACATCGAGGAGGAGGACATCACGGACGTCACCAGCGATGATACCCGCTTGGACAGCGGCACCGATAGCGACGGCTTCATCAGGATTTACAGAAGCGTTTGGTTTTTTACCGAAGAATTGCTCTACTTTCGCGAGGACCATAGGGACACGAGTCGAACCACCGACGAGGATGACTTCGTCAATCTGATTGGCTTGAAGGCCAGCATCAGAGAGGACTTTTCGACATGGTTCGATAGAACGCTCTACGAGATCAGCGATGAGCTCTTCGAACTTCGCACGAGTGATTTTCACGAGGAGATTTTTTGGTCCGCTCTCGTCCATCGTGATGTAGGGGAGATTGATCTCTGTTTCTGTGGCAGAAGAGAGTTCTTTCTTTGCTTTTTCTGCTTCATCACGGATGCGCTGGACCGCCATCGGATCTTTTTTGAGATCGATACCCTGATCTTTTTGAAATTCTGCGATGACGTATTCAAATATTCTCTGGTCAAAGTCGTCACCACCGAGATGAGTGTCACCATTGGTTGCGAGCACTTCAAATGTTCCTTCACTACCGATTTCAAGAATAGAGATATCAAACGTACCTCCACCAAAGTCGTAGACGGCTACTTTTTCATCTTTCTTTTTATTGAGACCGTAGGCGAGTGCCGCAGCGGTTGGTTCATTGACGATACGTTTTACATCGAGACCAGCGATTTTACCAGCATTGATAGTTGCCTGACGTTGATCATCATTGAAATACGCAGGGACCGTGATGACGGCTTCTGTTACTTTTTCACCGAGATATTTCTCTGCGTCTTCTTTGAGTTTCATGAGGACGTGCGCCGAGATTTCTTCTGGACGAGCGTTTTTCCCATTAAAGGTAATGAGTGATTCGCCACCAGATCCGGCCGTTACTTCATAAGGCACATTTTTGATTTCTGATTCCACTTCACTCTTCTTACGACCGATAAAACGCTTCGCAGAGAAAATTGTTTCTTTTGGGTTGGTGACAGCCTGACGCTTTGCAGGAGTACCGACGATGATTTCACCTTTTTTATTCGCGACGACCGAAGGAGTTGTACGATTACCTTCTGCATTGGGGATGATTTTTGCTTCACCACCTTCCATAAATGCAAGAGCGGAGTTGGTTGTACCGAGATCGATACCAATAATTTTTCACATAAAAGTAGGGGTTAAAAATTGAATTTACCCCCTTAGTATAGCAAACTTTTTTGGCATTGCAAATATTTTTAGCACCAAAAGTGTTTAGGTGCTAATTTACCTTTTTGAAAAGTATTGAATACTATTTACAAGAAGCAAGTAATTGAAATTTCACCACCCTTGCTTTCCATTTCTTCGCAATATACTTTTATCACTTTTATTTAATTTCATTATGAAAAAACTCCTTATTTTTCTCTCACTGGTTCCAACTATATCACTCTTCGCTTATACCTCAGAGGATGTCGACAATGCAGAGCTTCTCGTAGAAGCCGGCATCATCACCGAGCAAACAGATGCAGCGGGGTACAGACTCGATGCGACTATTAGCCGCCAAGAAGTCGTCGGTATTGCTCTCCGACTCGCGGGGCATACCCCACCAGTTGATTATGTGTGCAAGTGATATTACAAAGATGCAAAATTTACTCCAAAACATCGTGATGCTTGGGTGTGTGCCAGCGCGGAACTCGCGGCAGATAATGGTATTATTACTCGAGAAAAGACCAATTTCCGTCCAAAATCCAACGTCACTCGAGCTGAAGCTCTCGCCATGCTCATGAAATCGGCTGAGATTGATTATGCGTCTGAAGCATATAAAGGTGGCGACATAGCAGACCTCTATAGCCCACGGACACCAGAATGGCAGATAATTCTCCTCGAAGGAGCGAACGCTCTCGGTATCATTGATCTCTATGCGGGAGATGGTTCGCCAGAGGATATTTTTCAACCAAATAAGCCTGCTACTCGTGCACAAGTGTTCGAATTCGTCGTAAATATTGATAACGCTCTTTCATCTGGCGGGAATGGAGGAAATGAAGGAGGAGAACTCCAGGGGAGCATCGTAGAAAAAAGTAATGGATATACTCAGTATACATCGAGCGAAGGTGATTTCACTGTCTCATATCCATCAGATATGTACATCGCCCAAGAAAATGAAGGCGTCATCAAGGTGCAGATTTTCTCTGACAATGATGCAGAGTTAGGCGTCAGAGGCTATACAGTGGTCCGAGAAACGTGTGATACAGCTGATTGCACTTATGAAGAACTCTACAAAGCCTTCAAAGAGTCACTCCTCGATGGAACAGGCATAACTATAGTCAAAGAAAATACTGTACGAGTCCAGAACTATGACACGACACTCCTCGAATATACACAAAATGTCGAAGGGCAACTATTCCGCGGATATGCTCAAGTGATTTTTACCAACGACCAACTCTACGGACTCGCTGGGATATCAGATGAACCACATTTTGCTGAAAATCAACGAGAGATACAGAAATTCCTCAAATCGCTCACTATACACGAGTAGGCACAAGAGCTACATAGTGATGCTCGCAACCTCGTGCCACGATTTCAGCGACTTCTCCTAAGAGAGTGAGTTTCCCCATATTCGTATTGAGTACACAACGCTTTGATGAACGCGCGACAATAATTTCGTAGCTGAGGATATTGATCCACGGGACCACAAAAGCTGTGTGGAAGAGGAGAATCTTTGATGGTACAAAAGACACGCCGTAATCATCTATACCGACATGGATACATCGGTTATAATTTCAGAATTTCCTGAGCCCGACACTGCTCGCAATCATAGTATCATGGTTCGTTATAGGGCGTTTAAATATCTTTTCCCAGAATTTCCACCCGATAGTATGATACGAGAACCAACAGACAATTGGCCATATAGCCAGAGCGCCGACGAGAATGAGGAGAATTATTTTCATAGCCATATGATATACCACTCTTCTTCCTTTGTAAAGAGAATACCAGACACGCTTCCAGAAAGTGGCAAGCGCTATCTCTGGATGCGACTTGAAACACTCCAAAAAATCATATACTAACGATACCAAAATATGAAAAAAATAGTACTCGCTCTGATAGTCGCTGTGACTGCTGCCATTTCTGTTTCTGCTCTCAACTCTCTCAATTATGCTGAGTATCTCGCAGACAAACGAGTGATAGTACGACAGCGTCCAGAAACAAATTATGGACTCGAAGACAATGTCCTCCGCCAAGAAGTCGTCGGTATCGCTATACGTCTCACGGGGCTCAATTTCAGAGATGTTCCACTTATCTCACTCCCGGATCCATACACCTGCGAAAATACATTTACCGATATCAAACAAAATACTCCAAATACATGGGTATGTCGTTCGGTAGAAATCGCAGCCAAATTCGGGATCGTCAGTACGTATAACAAGACATTTCGTCCGGAAGAATACATCACAGAAGCCGAAGCTATCGCTATGATCCTCGCCGCAGTTAAACTCACGCCAGCTATCGACAAAGATAAGCCATGGCAAGATTCTATCATGCAGACCGCATTTGATCTCGGCATAGTCACGACCAAAACCCCTGGAACTGCCATTATGAAACGAGGAGACCTCTTTGCTGATGTATCAAATCTCATAAAAACACTCTATAAACGAGAGATTTACTATATTGAAACTCTCGCCCAATAATTATTTATTCCTATGACTAAAAAAGAAGATACAAAAGAGCATCAATATGATGCTAGTCAGATCCAGGTCCTTGAGGGTCTCGAAGCAGTGCGAAAGCGCCCTGGTATGTACATCGGTTCGACCGATGCACGAGGTCGTGATCATTGTGTGAAGGAAATAGTCGATAACTCTATCGATGAAGCCCTCGCTGGTCACTGTACACACATCACACTTCGTTTGACTGAATCAGGCAGCTGTGTGGTCGAAGATAATGGTCGAGGTATCCCTGTCGATATTCATCCAAAAACAGGTGTTTCAACGCTCGAGACAGTTATGACGGTCCTCCATGCGGGTGGTAAATTCGGTGGAGAAAATTCTGGATACAAGGTTTCAGGAGGTCTCCACGGTGTGGGTGCTTCAGTCGTCAATGCTCTCTCATCTCGCACAGAAGCAACGGTTTGGCTCAATGGATCTGAATACTTCCAAGCCTACGAGCGTGGTAAGCCAGTGGCAGCCATCAAAAAAGTTGGAGCAACTGACCACGTCAATGGTACAAAAATCGAATTTTGGCCAGACAAAGAAATATTTGAAGATATCGTCTTTGATTTTGGTTACGTCAAAAAAGATTTCCGAGAACGAGCTTACCTCACACGTGGCGTCACACTCACTGCCATCGACGAACGAAGCGGATCAAAAGATCGTATTCGTTATTATTTCGAGGGAGGTCTCAAATCATACATTACCTATCTCAATCGTCATCATGAGTCACTCGGGGATATCTTCTGCACAGAAAATATGGTGGATTTCGTTTCTGTAGAAGTAGCCATGCAGTACCGCAAAGAAGACTATTCAGAGCATCTCACGAGTTTCGTGAATAACGTCATCACGCCAGGTGGCGGTACACATATGACAGGTTTTCGTACAGCTCTCACTCGTACTATCAATAAATATGCCCGAGAGAAAAACTACCTCACAGAAAAAGATGCCAACCTCACCAACGAAGATGTCGCAGAAGGTCTCACAGCCATTATCTCTGTGAAAGTCCCAGAACCACAATTCGAAGGACAAACCAAGGATAAACTCGGTAACTCAGAAGTCCGTGGTATCGTCGACAAATCAGTCGCAGAAACGCTCGGAGACTTCCTCGCAGAGCAACCAAAAACAGCGAAATCTATCATCGACAAATGTCTCCTCGCAAGTCGTGCTCGTATGGCAGCACGTTCGGCTCGTGAGACTATCATCCGCAAGGGTGCTCTCGAAGGGCTCACCCTCCCAGGGAAACTCGCTGATTGCGCATCAAAAGATCCATCAAAATCAGAAATCTACATCGTCGAGGGGGACTCAGCGGGAGGCTCTGCGAAGCAGGGGCGAAACCGTGATATACAGGCGATTCTTCCACTTCGAGGTAAAATCCTCAATACAGAGCAGGCTCGTATTGATAAGATATTTCTCAACGAACAAATCAAAAATCTCATCACCGCGAATGGTTGTGGAATTAGTGATACGTTTGATATAACAAAAGCTCGTTATCATCGTATCGTCATCATGACGGATGCGGATGTCGATGGTGCACATATTCGTACACTGCTCCTCACATTCTTTTACCGATTTATGCGTCCGCTTATTGATGCAGGATATCTCTACATCGCTCAGCCACCTCTCTACAAACTCGCAAAAGGAAAAGAAGTTTGGTATGCGTATAGTGAAGAAGAGAAACTCGAAATCATCGAGAAAAACGATGTCAAAACAGAAGGAATTCAGCGCTACAAAGGTCTCGGTGAGATGAATCCAGAACAACTCTGGGAAACAACGATGGATCCAGCTCGTCGTGTCATGGCGCTCGTCACTATCGACGATGCAGAAGCAGCGGACGAAGTCTTCCGTGTCCTCATGGGTTCAGAGGTTCCACCACGTCGTCGATTTATCCAGTCTCGTGCCAAGAGCGTTGCGAATTTGGATATATAAATTCTGCTATCTAGATTTTAAAATCGGGGTTGAGGTCTCTAATGAGAAATTTTCCTCGGTCTTCCATGCGAGCGTTTACAAAACGTTGTTGCCCCACAGGAGTTTCTTCTAGTCTATATGGTACAGAGAGAGTCACGATTTTTCCCTGTCTTTTTGCATCACGAGGTTCTCGTGAAACGATGAGGAATTTTCTATCATCTGATACCGTTTCTAATCTTCACTCCGAAAGAGGATACACTACAGGAATAACATCACCTCCATGAGTTTCCTCTCCAATTATTTTTACTTGCACACCGTCCCCTTCAGGACTAAATCCATAACGATCGAGCAATGCTGCAATTGTTGGTTTTCTCATAACGCTTGTTGATTCTATGATGCCTCGTGTTCTTTCGGCGAGTTCAAATGCTACACCAAGTAACGTCTTTCCTAATCACTTTCACCTCATATTTTCAGGTACGTATACTCAAGCGAGTTTATGTTCCCCGTGAATTTTATGTACAGAGACAAACGGTACATCTGTTTTGCCGGTATCAAGAATATAATTGTATCTTGGTTTTTGTGTTTCTCCGGGCATGAGAATTCGTTTTAATGCGAATTCTTGAGGATCAGTTCAACCAATATACAAGTGGCCAATTTTTTCACTATCGTAGCTTCCAAAAACATTAGTCATAAATATTTATAATGAAGTTATTTTAGTAAAACAATGCAGAAAACAATTTTTATTGATCAATAATCCAAAAACCTATATCACTTCATCCACGAGGAGTCTCCAGTTTTTCTACAGAAATATTTGCCGGTTTTAAGTCTCTAAATAGGGACTGAAAAGTAGGATAATCTGGTAAAAAATCTTTTTGGTGAAGTTTATATTCTTCCTCAAGTCTTTTAACTAGAAAATTATATTTTTCTTGAGCATCTTTCTTGAAATTTTCATCAATTGTTAATGTTTCACCATCTCATGAAACTTTGTCTGGGAAATTTTCTTTCAGCTTAATTTCCATTTTTTTGTTGCGAGGTTTGAGAGTTATGTCTTCCAATGATAAGCCGCCATCAATTTGTTCCATGAGAAGAAATTGACGATAAATTCAGATAGTTTTTGTAGGTATTCGCACGAGTCAATAATGCCCAGCAGCTTTTATCCAGCGGGGGAAGTTACCTATATCCACCAAATGGTGTATAGCGTCCATTCTATCCAGCTTGTGATTTAAATTTCATTCATGAGAATTATCATTCATTGATTCACGTACACAAAGTCCTGTTTTCCCCAGTGAATAGACTTGTGCCACAGATCATTCTTCAATAAAATCTCGAACCCCAGGCTCCCTAACATCTTTTTTATAAGCTCTTTTGTACCGATTTAACATACGGAGTACATGTCTGCCATAAGGAATCACCTCGCCACCAGCATTTATAACTTCACCCATTTTGTCTATTTGTCCTACTTGATTTCCCTGGGCGTCTACCAATATGAGACATTCAGTTCACTTTCATTTCATTATTTCTTTAAAAGAACCAGTGGTAGTAACAGTTAATCCGTTACTGCTTGTCATTTCTCGCCATTTAGCTCCGTCGTGTTTAATGACTTCTTGGAACTTTGCAAATTCTGGATCAGGCTTTCTGGTTTTCATAAGCATATAATACAATATAATTTATTATAAGTCAAATATAGTTAATATGTTTGCTTTCTCTCATAAAATAGGGCAAAATGTGGTTAGAAAAACCCATGAAACCACTTATATCACTAATACTCGGATGAATCGCAGCCTTTATCGTCGCCCAATTGGTGGCTATGTCTGGCGTGCAGACAACGATCGATGCCTGGGTCCTCACACTCACTATCGTTGGTAATGATGTTGGAGAGCGCATGGCCATGGCTGCACAGCTCGTATTCCATGACGGTATCCTGAGTAATTTCTTTGTCAAAGCCTATCTCGCCGGTCACTGATTGCTCGAAGAAATCATCAAATTCCTGGTGCTTCTCGTTGCTATCCGTATCACACGGCCAGCTAATACACGCGAGATTGTAATCTCGGGTATTCTCATCGGAACCGGCTTCGCGGTAGTAGAAAATTTCGTCTATTTCTCACACGGATCACTCTATATAGGATTTATCATGCTCATGATACGCATACTCGGACATGCCCTCTTTACAGGTATCATAGCTGCACTCTATACGCTCGGACATTTTGCTCAGATGCGATGGATTGATTCTGGTGCACAAAGAGGCATCGTCAGTTGGATAGTTGGTCATGGTGAAAAAGGAGTGGAAATCTTCTGGATTATATTTGGTATTATCTGTGCGTCTTTTATTCATGCTGTTATCAATGCGTTTGCTGCTATTGGTATGCCAGGACCAGCGACGGTGGTGATGATGATTGGTTGGAGTGCTCTCATACATTTCATGTTTCGTGCCATATCTTCTCGTCCCTACGAAACCTATATCCAAGAAGTAGAACTCCTCCAGACTATCACAGAGGCAGAACGTGAACTCAATGAAATCAGGGAAACGAAGCCAACACAAACTCGTGAGAGGAAACTCCTGGGCCATGCATTTCGTCGTAAAGCCCTCAAAAAAGAGAAACAATTTGCAAAAACATAAAAAATCCTACAATTCACGCGTCTGAGGCTTCACTCGGATTTTACTTTACTAACTTTTTATTATGAAGCATGAACAAAAAAAGGAGATAATCGGCAAGTTCGCTCGTGAAAAAGGCGACACTGGTTCTCCTGAAGTACAGATAGCTCTTATCTCTGCTCGTATCGACTCGCTCACAGCGCATCTCAACGAACACAAAAAAGATAATCACTCTCGACGCGGTCTCCTCGGTCTCGTCCAGAAAAGACGCAAGCTCAAAAACTATCTCCAAAAGACAAATCCAGAAGCATTTAAAAGAATAGAAGAAGAACTCGAAGGGAAAAAAATCGCTGAAAAAACAGCAAAAGCTGAAAAAACAGCTACTGTCAAAAAGGCAAAAGCTGAAAAAGCTCCAAAAAAAGAAGCAGCTCCAAAAGCAGAAAAAAAGCCTGCTAAAAGAACCACAAAGAAGAAATAATATTTCTCACTCAGAATACTCCGAGCAATCGGAGTATTTTTTTATAAAAAATACGTATACTCACTCTATGGAATTCAGGAAATTCATCTCAAAACAAGCCACAGGCATTACCATGGGCAGTGTTCTCATATTTGTTTTTGCTGCGGTGATTTTTGCGCGTTTGCCCTATATGAGTTTCACAGGAGAGCGTATCGTCTGGACACCACTCGAGATAGACATGAACAATCTCAATTTCGCAGGAGAAAAAGTAGACGTCGATCCACTCAATAATCCTCTTGGTCACGAAAAACTCGAAAAAGAACTCCTCATAACACACTTTTCGCTCTACCAATTCCTCTTATTTTCGAAATATTCTCAGACGTACTTTCCCTATATAGAGTCATATTTTCAGGACAGTGGATTGCCAGACGACCTCAAATACTTAGCCGTTGCCGAAAGTGGTCTCCGTACCGATGCAGAAAGTCGTGTCGGTGCTCGTGGCATGTGGCAGCTCATGCCCGAGACAGCGCGTCGTTATGGACTCAGAGTCGATGATGAAATCGATGAACGACTTCATTTTGAACGCTCGACTCGTGCCGCCGCAGCGTATTTACTCTACTTGAAAAACATATTTGGAAACTGGACGCTCGCGGCTGCTGCGTACAACCGTGGCGAAAATGGTCTCCAGCGTGATCAAAAAGCTCAGCCTGGCGCGAAAAATTATTATGACCTTGTCCTCAATGATGAGACAGGATCGTATATTTACCGTATTGTTGCTATCAAATACCTCATGCAAAATCGCTGGAAACTCTTTTCCCCAGAGCTTCTCGGTAGCGTGTTTCAGGGTCCAGCTACGAAAAAAGTGACTCTCACAGGGCCTATTCTCGATCTACGGGAGTATTCACTCAAAAACGATATAGACTACCAAGAACTCCGCGAGCTCAATCCGTGGATACTTGGGTACACACTGCCATCATGACCATGGGAAGTGAAACTTTTTGTGCGGTAATTCCTAATCATTTTTATGAGAAAAATTTCTTTGTTTCTTGGAATTCTAACAAGTACTATTTCTGTTTTTGGATATTCGAGCGTTGATGTCTCCAATGCATTATTTCTTGCTGAGCAAGGGATTATCACGTCTCAATCTAGCGCAAAATGATATAGACTCGACGATACTATTACCCGTGCAGAAGTTATTGGAATCGCTTTGAAAATAAAGTGAATAACATTGCCAGATAGTTATTACTGCAAGAATTACTTTTCAGATGTTAAATACAACGCAAATAATAATTGGATTTGTAGAGCCGTTGAGCTCGCAGCTGATGCCGAACTTGTGTCTCGTACCAATACTAAATTCCGACCTCAGGATAAGATTACCAAAGCAGAAGCTCTTATAATTTTGACAAAAGCAGGATGAATATATGAAAAAGCAACCCAAAGTGAACTACCTTATATATTTGATACAGACATAGATTGGCAACAAGAACTTTTGAGATGAGTTTTTGGCATGCAATTATTAAGGTTAGAGGACTACAAGTATGCTACAAAGGTAAATAACTCCTCTGGTCCAATAAGTATCGCTACTATTACAACTGTTACATTCTATCCTAACCGTTCAGCCACTCGTGCTGAAGTATTTAGTTTTGCAAGGAATATTCTAGTAAAAAATGGAGCCACAAATAACTCAGTTTATGAAAATATTTTCTCTGCTGATTTCTGAGATGATTTTTCTCAAACTACAGATAACAATATTACATACATTAGTTTTTGAGAAAAAATGCAAGCACTTGAAGCTCCCATATGAACTCTGGATCACCGTTATTCACTCAGTATTTTTGATAATTCACGTTTTTCTTATGCAGTGTGAGATAAATTTGAAAGAATGTGAACGTACAAATGAAAAACATACTATGTTTTTAATTACTCAGGAATGTGTAATGGTAGATTTTTGATATTTTTTGCAGGTAATAAAATTATTAAAGTTGATTCAGCATGTGAAGAGAAAATTAATGTATTGTTAGATTGATTAGAGAAGATAAATTTTGATATTACCTCTGGATATAGATCAGTGAATCATAGTGATCTTCTCACGATATATTATCAACTCATTGATAATCAGAACCCTTACTGAGCCTATTCTATGCGTTCTCCTGTGTGAGTTTCGGAGGAAACATTTGTATGATGGTATAAAAACGTCACCATGGTTGTTTTCCGAGAAGATACACTCAAAGATCTCGGTGATAATACGTATGAATTTTTCGTTGATATGATTGAAAACGGAGTCAATTCGACCTATAAAGTAAGGAGTAAAGTGGATTTGGATAATCTCAAAATCAATAATATTTCTTCTGTAAAACAGTAAGATATGGCCTCGAACCAACCTCTCCCCGAAGAATATATCGATGGTTATGTGATATTTATGGGGCGACGATTTATCACCGATAAGCGTGCCCTGATTCCACGCCTGGAAACAGAAGAACTTGTGAAGTATTGTTTAAAATTACTTTGAGAGAATCCAAGTATCCAAACAATAGCCGATATTGGAACAGGGAGTGGTATTATTCCGATTTCGATTGCAGAGAAACTTGAACGACCGCTTCAAGTCTTCGCGACTGATATGAGCCAGGAGGCGTTGAGTTTGGCACGAGAAAATGCTTCTGTCATTGCGAGCATGGAACTGAATCATGGATCGCCACGTCACTCCGTTCCTCGCGATGACGGGATTGTATTTCTCCAATGAGACCTCCTGGAACCGCTTATAGCTCACTTTGGAAATTCTGCACCAGATGAAATACTCATCACTGCGAATCTCCCGTATGTTCGCGAAAAGGAGATAGATTCATGACTCATACACGAACCACGTATGGCATTTTTGGGCGGAGTGCAGACAGGATTTGAGCTTTATGAACGATTTTTTGACCAGCTTCTCTCATGGAAACAGAGACCAAAAACGTGCCATGTTGTGATAGAATTCTGACTCTGGCAGAGAGATATCGCAGAGACGGTTTTTATGTGAAAAAATTGTTCGTACACCTTTTTTGCCGATTTACGAGGCATAGAGCGGTTTGCACATATTTGCCTTTCGAGATAAGTCGGGTACAATTTAGCCATGTCACATCTGTTTGAGCAAAGCGCCTGAGGCATAGTCTATCGCCGTCATGGGGGTATTATTGAGGTGCTTTTGCTGAAATGGAAAAATTCAGGAGGCAAGGTAGTGTATACGCTCCCAAAGGGGCATACCAAAGAAAACGAAGCGCCTGCGGATGCTGCTATCCGTGAAATCGCAGAGGAAACAGGACTCGAAGCGTCGATGCTTCGTATCAAAAAATTTATCAAGACCATTTCATTTTCTTTTACCGCTCGACATAAAACAGGACACCCTACGATTGATAAAGACGTCCATCTCTATCTCGTCGAATATCTCGGCACCAAAAAACCACAAGTACAAAAAGAAGAACGATTTGTTGGTTTTGTCTGGCTCACGCCTGAGCAACTCAAAAAAGTGAAAATGAAACCCGCAGTCCATGAAATTGTCGAGGAGAATAAGGGGTTTATGTAAAATGCCCAGTATTTTATAGATGAATAATGACGAATGAATAATGAAAAATGGTAGAATCATTTTCATGATATTGCAACTTACCGCTACTTTCATATACTCCTCCCTGTTCCAACAACCAATAAAACGAACAAAACAAATTAAACTTATTAAACTTTTTTATGAATCTCAATTTCAAAGACGGTCGCATCGAAATCCACTCTGGAGCGGCTAATATCATCCTCAAGGATGCATCTGTTGTTATCGATGATTATGTTATGGATTTCCCAGGAGAATTTGAACGTCGTGGGGTTTTCGTAGAAATACGAGAATCAGGATCGCTCCTTTTTGTCCTCACTATCGAAGGCAAGACGCTTATCTATCTCCCAGAATGAACTGCGGCTGAGAGTCTCGATACACTCCGCGATCTCAATAACAAAGATATGGTTATCTTCCCGGCAAACGAGACACTCTGGAAAACAGTCGAAACGTGGGAGGCTTCAGTCATCGCTCCATTTGGTGCGAAGGCAGGAGAATTTCTCACTAAACTTGGACAAACAGTAGAAGTCAGCGATGCAGCAACTATCAAAGTTACTGATTTTGAGAGCGAAGTCACACGATTTGTGGCTCTTGGATAGTTATTTCCGTTTCTAGAATACTACAAAATTCTTTGAATTTTTATCATTTTCAATAGTATTACATCAATGAACAATACTTTCTCTCTCATCTGTTGTACTCCTCCTCGCTGTTGCTAGGAAGAGTTTTGTAAAGTATATTTTCAAAAGCCCTCCTAGTCGGAGGGCTTTTTAGTGTTCTTTTTTATGTTTTTTCTTTTCTCTACTTCATTTCTGGAATTCTGGTGTATGTGCTGTTTTTGTCTCAGTTCTATTTTATCTATTTATCTTATTTGTTATGAAAACACACACTATCAAAGTTTGACAGGATGCTCCAGTACTCACTGGTGAGGCCCACGTTCAGAAAATCACGTTTCCGAAAAGTATCCAAGAAGTAACACTTGATGCAATATGACCAAGAATTGTTGTATTGCTCGGCAATAGTCGGAAAAAGGTCGGAGTTATTATCACGCCTGGAGGTGATCCAGCGATTTCAGATGCTGATATTGATCGGATGGAACTCGCAATCCGTGAACCATTTCTCCATATGGACACACTGTTCGGGCATAAAGGAACTATTCCAGCATTTAGAGCGACACGCGAAAGAGTATCAGAAACCATCGGTGTGCGACATACACCAGAATTGCTGGACGCTGAGAGGAGACTTGATCTCCTCTTCCAAGTTCACGGTATTCATTTATATCAAAATCCAGAGCTTCGGGTGGCAGCTAAAAATCTATGAGAAACAGTCAACAGCGAAAATAGAAAAAGTGTCCATATCTGGGATGAAATCACACACAAACTCCTCCAAACTCCTGAATGAAGAAAGCTCTTCCGACAACTACGTCCACTGTATCTGGAAAAGCAGAGAAAAAAAGAAGAAGCAGAACTGCAAGAGTTTCGGTCAGTTGATATTTTGTTCCAACGTCTATTAGTGGAGATGCGCCCAACAAAGATATTTATTGGTACTCCCGAAAAATGAGGTCGATTTGAAATTTATGCACGACATATCTCTAAAATCGCATGAGATACAAATACAAAGCTCTCAAAAACAGTGCAAGACATCCCTGCTTCAAGTGTGACAATAAATCTCAAATCGTATAATTCGTCTGTTACGGATTTTGAAGTCTAGATTTGTCTCATTGGAATGCAAAAAAACGCATCTCTTGCAATTCAAAAATTTCATCTATAATCTTCGCGAACATGGAATCCCACAATGCACCACATATTCTGTCTATTCCACCGCATGCATTTGCGGAAAGTGGATGGTTATCTGCTGTGACAAATACGGTATTTTCGACCTGGATATTTGTGCTTATCGTAGCTCTCTGTGCTACTTTTCTTTTTGCGGCAAGAAAAAGCAAGTCTGGATTTATCCATACAACTGGTTTCTTGATAGTGAAGCATATGAAAGCGTTCTTTGAGCCACTTCTTGGCCACCATCTCCCGCTGAACAAAACTCTCTGGTTTGTAGGAGGCGTATTTATCTATATTTTTGGCGCTAATCTCTATAGTCTCTTCCTGGATTGGATTCTCGCATTCCTCCCAGGACTCCATGACTATCTCCGACCTATCAATGCTGATATCAATACAACACTTGGAATGGCTGCAGTAATGATTTTCCTCTCTCATCTTATCATGATTCGTTTTCGTGGTTTTTTCGGGTATGTTGGGCATTTTGCATTTCACTTTCATGGTAAAAATTTCATCGAAAAATGTATTAGCGTTGTTGTTTGATGGCTTCATGGTATAGGCGAAATAGTGCGTGTTCTCGCGCTTTCTCTTCGTCTTTTTGGAAATATATTTGCAGGAGTTGTATTGATAGGTGTGATGATTTGGTTGTCGGGATTGATAAAAATAGATTTTCTCCCGATTGGTCAGCTCGCCGTTATTCCATTTTACTTTCTCGAAATGTTTGTTTGATTTATACAAGCGATGGTCTTCTCCCTGCTTGTATCTATGTATTTTGCAGAAGCGTCTGAGCACGAAGCTCACTAATTATATCACAAGCCTTTTAATTCTTAACTTTCTTTTATGAAAAAGCTTGCCCTCATCTCTCTCGTAGCTCCTCTCGCGACTTTCGCTGAAGAAGCTACTGCAGCTGCTACTTCTGTATCTGGACACGGTATCGACGTTTTCGGTATTGCTGCTTCAGTTCTTCTTTCTTCTTTGGCTATCGGTCTTATCGGTTTTGCAACAGCAAATGCGATTGGTCGTAATCCAAGCGCTGCTGCAGATATCAAATCAGCAGTATTGCTCCCTATGGTCTTCGCAGAAGGTCTCGGTATCGTAGCAGTTGTCCTCTCTTTCGTTGTTGCATTCGTAAAATAGTTTTTTCTCATTTAATTTTATTCCATGGAAGCGTTTAATCTTGGATCCATGTTGATCCAGATCGTGAATCTCGCAATTGTGTTGTTTGTTCTTAAAAAAGCACTCTTTGACCCATATCTGAAGCTCGTCGAAAAGACTGAGACAGAACAAAAGGAAATCGCTGCTGTTCATGAAACAGTCGAAAGAATCCGTAAAGAAGCTGAAAAAGAAGCAACAACTCTTGTTTCCGATGCTCATAAAAAAGCATTTGAAATGCGAGAACATGCTGCAAAAAATGCACAAAAAAATGCTGATGATATCGTCGCCCAAGCAGAAGAACAGGCTCGTATCATCCGTGAACGTGCTGAAGGTGAAATCCATGCTCTTGAGCAGACTTTTGCCAAACGCATGAAGGATGGCGTCATGACAGCTGCTGTTGAGCTCAACAAGAAACTTCTTGGTCAGTCCAACACTGCTCGTCGTGATTTCATGAAAGCTCACCTCGAAGATGTCGTAAAATAATATGGAACTCGAAATACCAAACCTCGATAATCCGTCTCAAAGAAAAAAACTCGTGAAGATGCTGGGAGTTTTTCGAAAACTCAGAAAAATCTCTCGTACTCGCGCAGAAAAACTCTTTGCTCGGACTCAGAATGGTCTCAAAGAATCTCTCATTATCACGGGGCAATCTGTCGAAAAAGATGAAGAAAAATACCTCTTGAATCTCTTCAAAAAATCTTTCCCGGACGCACACAAACCTACATTTTTTCTCAATTCACAGCTTCAATGAGGTGTCAGAATGATGTATGGAGATGAGATGGTAGAATTGACGCTCAATAGCATCACTCAACAACTTCAAAAACTTTAATTTTTTCTATGACTTCTATTTCATTCGATTCAGTCCTCGCGGACATCACCAAGCAAATCCAGACCATGGATATGACACCTGAAAAGGTGCAGACCGGTATCGTCGTCTCTGTATGAGACGGTGTTGCTCGTGTCGATGGGCTCTCTGGTGTTGCTTATAACGAGATGATAGAGTTTGAGTCTGGCGCCATCGGTGTCGCTCTCAACCTCGAAGAATTCTCAGTATGAGTGGTTGTCCTCTCTGGTTTCAAAACCATTAAAGAAGGTGAAACAGTCAAAGCGACTGGTCGTGTCATGGAAGTCCCAGTTGGTGAGGCTCTCATAGGTCGTGTCGTAGATGCACTCGGTAATCCTCTTGATGGTCGAGGTGCTATCAAGGCAAAAGAGAAATATCCAACAGAACGTGTTGCGACTGGCGTGATGAGTCGTAAATCAGTTCATGAACCACTTCAAACGGGTATCAAGGCGATTGATGCGCTCGTACCTGTTGGTCGAGGTCAGCGTGAGCTCATCATCGGTGATCGTCAGACTGGTAAGTCTCAGATTGCTATCGATACTATTCTCAATCAAAAAGGTCAGAACATGATCTGTGTCTACGTGGCTATCGGTCAAAAAGATGCAAAAGTAGTTCGCATTACAGAAGAACTCCGAAAGGCTGGAGCGATGGATTATACTATCGTCGTCAATGCTGGAGCGAGTGCTCCTGCAGCGATGCAATGGCTCGCTCCATATACAGGATGTGCCATGGCTGAATACTTCATGTTCAACGGCAAACACGCTCTCATCATCTACGATGATCTCTCAAAACACGCAAATGCTTACCGTGAAATGTCACTTCTCCTCCGACGCCCACCAGGACGTGAAGCGTATCCAGGTGATGTCTTCTATCTTCACTCAAAACTTCTCGAACGTGCTGCGAAGCTCAACGATGAAATGGGTGCTGGTTCTATGACAGCTCTTCCTGTGATTGAGACTCTCGCAGGCGATATCTCTGCGTATGTCCCAACAAACGTTATCTCGATTACAGATGGTCAGATCATGCTCGCAACCAACCTCTTTAACTCAGGCGTTCGTCCAGCGATCAATGTTGGTCTCTCTGTGTCTCGTGTCGGTGGTTCTGCGCAGACAAAAGCGATGAAAAGCGTTGCTGGTACACTCAAGCTCGACCTTGCCCAGTTCCGTGAACTCGAAGCATTCTCTCAATTTGCATCAGACCTCGATCCAGAAACCCGCGCTCAGCTCGAACGTGGTCAACGTATGGTAGAACTCCTCAAACAGGATGTTTACTCACCAGTCGTGATGGAAAAACAAGTCTGTATTCTCTATGCTGGTACAAAAGGATTCCTCGATTCAGTTCCAGTGAAAGATATCAGAAAATTTGAAGAAGCGCTTTACTCTGCTCTCGATACTGAATCGACAGTTCTCGAGGCTATTCGTACCTCTGGAAAACTCGAAGATAAAACAAAAGCTGATCTTGAAATGGTCGTCAAAGCAGTGAAGAGTGAGATGGGTGTATAATTTTTTCTTTTATGCCAAGAGGTAGAACCGAAACATCTCAGTATTATGACAGGCCTCGTGCTTCTGAAGCATGGGCTGAAGAGAGAAAAGATGCCGTAAAAGAACTACCAATTTATTGATTACAAAAATGAGCTCAAAATGCTACGTTACAAAAATTGCGTGATTATGTTGTTGGGGCATCTCAACAGTTACTCGGACGATTAAGTAATCAAGGCAATCTCCTCATTGCAACACTATCTGATTCTGAAAAAAGAAAAAAAATAGTATCACAATTACTCTGGGGCAGAAAAGGTCTATTGGAGTATGAAAAACAGAGAGCAGTAACAACAAATGCTTTGCTCCACGCTAGAGCGGATATTGGTAATTTTAATATATAGTTTATGCCTGCCTGAAAACAAATCCTCGATCGTATCAAATCTGTCAAAAACACGGGTAAAATCACCCGTGCGATGGAGTTGATTTCAACCGTGAAAATGAAAAAAGCGGCCGACCTCGCACTGGGCGCTCGTCCATTTGCCATGGAAGCAAGTGGTATTTTCTCTCGCGTAGCAGAGGAGATTAGCATGAGTCCATATGTTGAAGGAAAAGAGAAAAAAACAAAGAAAAAACTCAAAACTTTAATAGTTGTCATCACTTCAAACAAAGGTTTGTGTGGAGCCTACAACATCAATGTCTTTCGAGAAGTAATCAAACAAACAAAAGGCATCAAGGCAGACTGTATCACGATTGGAAAAAAAGCTCGTGAATTCGTACTTCGTACAGGTCATTCACTTGTGGCTGATTATTCTGAGACCTTCAAAGATGATCCAACACCTGCACAAGTAAGATCAATCTCGGCCAGTATTCGTGAGCTCTATCTCACAGGCGAATATTCTGCTGTGAAAGTCATTTATAGTTTCTACGTTTCTGCTATTGCCCAGAGAGCTGTCACTCGACCATTTCTCCCAGTTTCACGAGATTCTCTCTCGGCATTTCTCGAAGAAATAACGGGATCTATTATTTCGCCAGTCACATATTCTGGAGAATACAAAATCGAACCATCAAAACAGGCCGTTGCAGACCGTATCGTTCCACTTATTCTCGACCTGATGTTCCACGAGATGATGCTCGAAGCAAAAGCGAGCGAACATGCAGCACGTATGGTCGCCATGAAGAATGCTCGTGAATCATCAGGCACCAAAGTAAAAGAACTCACACTCGTCTACAACAAAGCACGACAAGCGGGGATTACCAAAGAAATCTCAGAAATCGTGTCTGGTGTGGAGAGCATGAAAGACTTATAATTGACAAAGCATATTTATCAATAGTGTATAAATACTAAAAGTATTTATATTTATTATGGACGGAAAACAACTCATAGTTCCAGTCGTTGTATCAGGTATTGATGTTTCTGGTTGTCTCATTGGCACAGATACGTCGTTTTATCGCGGTATGAAAAATTTGGTTTCATATATTGAGGGAAGTGCGAGCTCTATACTTGTTGGCACTACGAGCGAATCGCATCAAATGAACGCACGACAGAGAAGCGCTGTATATCATGCATTGACCAAGCATGCTGGTCAGGATTCACCTGGGCAGGATATCCCAATTATAGCTGGGATATTGGGCTCCGATGAGACTATAGATGAACAAATATGAACCGCAAAAGGGTTCAATATTACACGGTTTGCTCTCGGTTTGAATCATCTCGGTGATAACGATGAGAGGGTGGAGTTGAGCTGTAGTAGCTTGGGTGAAAAAGATAATTTGATGCTCTATAATATGCCAGGTGGTTTCTCTCCTGTAACACTGAATGATGTCATAAGATGGTGCGAGACAGATGAGCGAATACAATGAATCAAAGATTCTTCCGGAGATGCCGAGTATTATGGACGACTCTTACACGGATTGAAAGATTTACCAGAAGGGTTTCAAGTATTTTGTGGGAGTGAAGCTGTTTGGAGAAATTTATCGGCAGAACAAAGGCAAAAATCAGCAGGGTTAGTATCTGGAACAGCGAATGTGAGCCCAAAGCTTCTTCATCAATTTATGGTAGATCCATCAAGTGTTGAACAGCAGTATGATGACTTGGTGGCAGAATTATCTCAAATCGAACCACCATTTACTGCAGCAGTAAGAGGAGGTGGTATACAAAGTTATATAGCTCGAATGAAGAAAAAACTTATTCGTGCAGGAGTCTTTTCTTCTCCAAATTCTGGAGATATGTATTCAAAACCTGGTGAAGCGTTTTTGTAGGATTTTATTTCTCCCGTACTAACGCCATACCAGAGACATAGTAGCTTTTATCAATGTCATTTTCAGTTCCAGTGTAATTAGGATTTTTGGTAGAAAAGTTTTGGAAGTAGAGCTTGAGTGTGAGGTTTTTATCTGAGACGGTAAAGACGAGATTATCTTCACTGATTTTTTCTGGGAGAGTCAGCGGGAGGTTTGTTGCGTTTTTTGCATCACGGTGATAGGCGACTGTGTTTGTTTCAGGATCAAAAGTGATAGAGGGGTATCGGCTATCAGCTCAATTATTTTTATTACGAATATCAACTATTCTCGTATAACCAGGTTCGACCTCGAGCGGGAGAAGCGGAGTTCGACTGTTGTACATGAGGTATTTCACAGTACTGTCTTGGATATTACTATACTGTTGCACTTTGATGGCCTGAGAGATGGTATAGGACACGTTCCAGCTCGATTCATCTTTGATATTCTTTACCTGTTCTGGAAAGAGATTTCGTATGAGGGAACAATCAGAATAACCACACACATAGTCGATACCTGATGCTATATCTCGCGATAAATCTGCATCGATATCGGTGGTGTTTTTGAGTGGAGTAATGATACCATCTTTGAGGATGTTTGCCTTTTCGAGATTCACAACGAGGCGATCATATTGTCGATGGAGAGGGAGACGAGAGACTGACCAGGGGCCAACAGAAATCACAAATGAAATTATTGCGAGAGAAGCAGGGATGAGCGACATGGATTTCTTTTTGCTCATGATGAGATAGGTGGAGACGATGACGAGCCACACTCAGAATAGGACAACAAAATAACGATTCATCGTCAGATCATACTGGTTGATACGGAGATAAATAGCATAAAAGAGCATCACCGTCTGTGGCAAGACAACGAGAGGGAAGTATCTGCGAAACAGAGAGACGAGAGTACTCCCTGTTTCATATGATTTTGAGAATATATAATTCAGATATCAAAATGCTGAGAATCCTATTACCATCCAACTAATCATCCCTTTTGGCCAGTCCGAGAAATTGATAAGTACTCGTACGCTGTAGGCATAGAGTATGAGGAAATAGAGAGAGATAAATGGTACACCAACAAAACGAATGAGAAATCAGAAAAATTTATTAGTTTGAAAATCCTGTGTATTCAATTCGTGTATTTTTGGGAGATGGACGAGCGCGTAAAGTGGGGCTACCAGAGCCAATGCAATCACTACCCAATTTGAGATGATTTTGTCTTCATCGACCAGTGATTGTAAATCAAAGAGTTCAATAACAGATGTGATGCCAATTGCTCCGAGAATAAAGAGAGAGATACCAACAATTGCAGACATGAAAAGTGCCCACGATGTCATCGAAAAATAATTGGTATAGGTGATTTCGTTCTCTCTTTTTTGCACAAAATCGGTGATATAAGGAGCAATAAAAATACATCCAATAAATCCAGAGAGATGGAGTATGAGAGAAATAGTTGATTCAAAATCCCACCTTACTCAGGCTCCACTCGCGTACATGGCAATACCGTAGAGGACAGGGAGTATCTGGAGATACTTGATATATGTTTTATTGTGTGCTGTCTCTGAAAAGAGGGATAATCCTATGGAAAGAAAGAATGTCGTTCCACAGATGAGTATCGCTCGACTGATTTCATCGCCTGATATTTCAGCGTTGATTAGATAGAGGAGCCACGCCGTACATCCTATAGCAATTGCTCCTGCGAGTGGGAATTTCTGGAGTATGACGCGGAGAGGTGATTCAGTATTATTCCGACTCAAAAAAGAAAATAGTTTCATAAAAGTGATGGTGAGAATACGCTCCGAGATTATAGTGTATGGAGAATTATATTTTTACCAATCCAGTCATCTTTCTCTTTTTTAGAAAAGGTTTTTTGTTTGAGAGAACCAGTCTGTATTTGTGCATGGAAGAGCCGAACGGGCATGTTGTCAAAAGTACCACTTCAAAAACTCGGGCGAACAGATACTTCGAGTCCAAATGTCGCAGAGAAATAATCCTGAACTGTACGTCGGTCGTCAGAGCTCGTTGGTTCTATCAAAAATGGCTCAAAATGGTGTGAAGAGCTACCCCAGTAGGATTTATGTGCTTCATGGAGAAAAACGACGAGCTTCGCTCATTTTTCACTGCGTCGAATTACTTTCTTTTTGATGGGTTCGAGAGTACCTTGCGTTGTAAACCAGAGGCAATCCTGGAGTGGGTATGATGCTCTGTCTACTTTGTCGAAGGTTGTCGAAACAAGGGCTCCGAAGTCCATCAAAGCGTTATTGATGGTCCTGCCAGAAATATTTTTTTTTCGGAGCTGTGCTTCGAGTTGAGTAACTATGGAGTTGAAATTCAGTTTTTCGTCATACCCGCGTAGGCGGGTATCTAGGCCAGTAGCATTATTTTTTTGGGAGCTCGCTTCGCGTAGTATTTTTCCTGGATCCCCGGGTCGTCTTCGTGACGCTTCGCTTTCACTCATTTGCCCGAGGATGACGGAATGACGATTACCGAAATAATATCGTGCAAAAATCTTTACAAGATTAGCATCCATCGCGAGCACTGGTTTGTCGTATCCAAAAGCGAGCAGCGCTTGGGCTGTATATATTCCAATTCAGGGGAGTTTGCGAAGTTTCTCAAAATTATCAGGAAAGATACCATCATATTTTTCGACAACTGCCTTTGCGAGTTCTATCATTCGTCGCGCACGTCCATAGTATCCGAGACCTTGATAATATGGAAACAACTCATCATAAGTTGTCTCGGCAAGTGATTCAATTGTCGGATATTTCCCAAGAAAACGTGTGTAGTATCAGATGACTCTGTCGACTTGCGTCTGCTGGAGCATGACCTCAGCTATCCAGACCTTGTAGAGTCTATCGTGGAGAGGTTCTTCATAGACCTGTCTCCATGGTAGATCATGGCGACCATTTTTCTGGTACCAATGAAAAATATTCGCAAAAGGAAAAGGCTTCCATTTCGTCATTCGTCATCCTGCCTGCCGGTAGGCATGGTCGTCATTCGTCATTGTCTTTTTAGTGCCCATGATGTCCGTGTCCGTGAGATTTTTTTTCTTCTACTTTTGGTGCTGCTCCAGAAAGATCAATAGTTCCAGGACGACTCCGAATCTGCTCTACGAATTTTGTATCAGCATCCCCATCGGCAGGACTGTATCGAAATCCATTTTTGTACGGATGAACTGCTCCTGTCTGTCTGACTCAGTCGAGATAGATATGCATATCAGGATTTGGTTTTGATTCTTCGTGATGGTGCTCTTCGAGATGTGACTCGATAGCCTCTACTATCGCATCGGGTTGATACATACGCATGATTCTCATTTCGTCTCCCATTTTGTGGAGCGTGATATCGCCGATGTCAAACACTTTATCAAATATTGTTCCCTGAAATGATTGTATGCCAGATATATCATGAAATTCTGTGAAAATCATATCTTTTGTAAATAGGGACCAGCGGATATCAATGAGACCTCTTTCTGTGACAATCCAGGCATCGCAGTACCAATCCAATACCTTGTAGATCATCAAAAAAAATAAACCAAAAATATAGGCTTCAAAAATCCATAAATGCGTCGAGCTGATATCAGGATACCATCTGTAGACAGCATATGACACTCCGCACACAGGGACAGCAAGCCAGAAAAATATATTTGGTAGAGCTACGAAAAAATGCCTGTGAAAAACAGCTCGTATGTTGTCGCCTTCTGAGAGGTAACGTGCGAAAAAGAAATTTTGAAGAGAGGACACCCCTCTATAGTAATTAAAAATCAAAAATTAAAAATCAAAAATCGGGAAGAGTCTCTTTACAAAGAGAAGTACCTATCTACACTTTCTCTATGAAAATCCTCGAAAAACTCTCTGCTTGTCGACAAAGCAAAAATTGTCGCCTCACTGTTATTGGTGTGTTGATAATTATAGTTGTAGCCTTGTTAGTATTTTGGTGAAAGGCAAAAGTAGCACTCTGGATCATCCTCATACTGTTAGTTTCAGCTTTTGGTGTGGAGTATTTCGACTATGATGTCGATCTCGGAAAGCTCTGGGAAACTGGTTCAGTTTCTGAATCACGCGTGGAACATAAAAATGGTATGAAGATCTTTGGTGAAGATTGTGCCTCCAATAATCTCAATTGTGACGACTTCAAAACTCAGCCAGAAGCTCAATCAAAATACGACTTATGTGCTGATAAAATCGCAACTGACAATCAGGTAACGAAAGAAAATATTCGCTCAATCGATGTATACTGACTCGATCGAGATAAAGATGGTATCGTGTGTGAAGCGCTTCCAAAAGGAGCCTAAGATTTCTTGTGTTCGTAACGACCGATGAGCTGTAATTCAGGGTCTATCGGAGAGACACGCAGAGGATATTCGTGATCAAAAAATATTTTTTCGAGTACTCATGCTCCGAGGAGTTCAAGGCATTGTCGCGTCAATTGCAGTGATGGATTTTTTGTTTCACTACTGGCACGGATAACTAAATCTGTATTTTTATCTTCTGTGGTTGCTGTTTTTTCTTGTTCCGATTCTCTATCTTGGAGCCAAAAGAAGAGATCAATCATACTATTTTGCACGAGTTCTTGGATGTAGCCTGTGTAGGATGGATATTGATCTGGTTCACTGAGACGATGGGTATAGTCACGAAGTATTTCATCAAGATGTTCGAGAAAAGCATAATTCACACGTGCTACTTCGGTATGATCATCACGCTCGAGAGAGATCTGAAATATACTCACATAATCTGGAAAAAATTTCTCCACGAGAGTGTCAAAGTGTGAGAGGTAGCCGAGGATAGAGAGATGTGTTTTTGCTCTGTCGCCAGTACTTTTTTCATACTCATCTTTTACTTTCAAAAAATATGATTCGAGCTCTTCTTCGGAAATGTCTGTGACAGAGATATCCCTGAATTCTTCTTCGAATTTAGTGAGTTTTTTTTCAAAGGCTGAATAAGGTAGTTCGAGCAGTGTATCGAGTGAAGCAAAGATGTTTTCCATAAAAGAGCATGATTGATTTTTAGTATGCGTGCATAGTATTGAGACAATTTTTTTTTACAAGTTTTGCTTGAGACGCATGCTGAGTTAAAATATATAAGAAATTAATACTAAAAAATTCAATGATTTTCAGATTGTTTCCCGAAGCCAAAACGTACACTAGATATACTTATTTTTTATTTATTTAGATATGCAAAAAGACGCATGTTGTTCAAATACTGGACTTGGTAAATGGTTTTGTCCAAGTATCGTTGGAGTTGTAGCGGGAGTTATCATGTTTGTGGCCGGTCTCAGCAAATTCATCGCTGGGAAAGGTATCTTAACATGGGTTGGTGGTGCAGCACTCGGTATCTTTGGTATCGAAGGACATGCTCAAATAGCACTGTATCTCGGAGCTATCGCAGCAGCCATAGAAGTTCTCGGTGGGCTCTCTATCGCTGTTGGTTGTCGTAAGAGTTCTGGTTGGGCTGCAGTGGCTCTCTCAGTCGTTATGGCAGTTGCCCTCCTTACGAAACTCGATGGTATGAAACCACTCGAAGGAGGCGTATTTGGTAAATTGGATAATCTCCTCAAGCTCGTCAGACTCGATCTCTTGCTCTTGGCAGTCTTTGCTCAAAAAGGACTCAAAACTATCAAAGCATGTTGTGGTATGGACTGTGGTTCTTGCTGTGCAGCAGAAACTCACAAGAAGAAATAATCTTTTAAAATTTCAATAAAAATCCTCCCAACTGGGAGGATTTTTAGAGCCCAGTTGCTTCCCAATCTTTCATCATGGAGAGAACCTCATTGATTTCTTGAATTTTTTCTTGTATTTCTCGTTGTCATTGTTCCAGCGAGATGCGCTTGGCTTTCACCTGATTGATAATCTCAGTGAGTTCTTTCATAACGACCGTCATTCGATCAACAAGCTCCAATGCTTCCGCGTCTCCCATTTTTTGATAATAGGCTCGGAGTTTATCATTGAGTTTTAATATTTTTTGGACGTCGAAATCATGCACGAGGTTTTCCATCTGTGACACTTTTTCGGATTTTTGAGCATTCAATACTTGCGTATCTTCGATTTGTTTTATATCAGGATTTTTGCGTACTACTTTTTTTGGCATAAATATTTATTGGACAAAATTAGTACCAGTTTCCCTTGTTTGAGGTAATGTCTCAGGGGGCATATCACTCACAGCATTGATACTTGAGAGGAGAGCGTTAACCATAGACTCTGCCTCACTCACTTCTGCTTGGAGTTGCATTATTGTTGTTCTATCTTCGACAAGAGCCTCTGGTTTATTGAGCTCTTCTGCTAGTCTCTGAAATATGTCTCCATATCCTTTTTTAACCTCATGAAGTCGACTCGACACCTCTTCTGTCACGGCACCGATGTTACCATTTCCTATATCTCTTCGTACTTTCTCCATATTTGCTGTCCTGAGCATAGCCAGGATTTCATTTTGTAATTGTGGGCTAATGAGATGTTTGAATTTGGGATTTCGAAGTATCTGATTGAGTTGTACTACATCTTGATTTGCCATCAGTGTGTGGAGCTTTTCTGTAACATCGCGAGATTGATTCTTTTCTTCTGGTGAAAAATTACGCATTGTTTCATCCCACTGAATATTATTTACAAGCGCTCACTGCGCATCAGTACTGGCATCAAATTTTTTTTTGCCCATTGCTGCTGCATCAATATCGTTATTTGGACGTAGGTTATTTTCAAAAGGATGAGCCATGCCTCTATTGTATTATTTATTAGTATGAGAGTCAAATTATCCATGACAGAGATAATTTAGTCTCCTCATGGTATTGTGCCTCTTTTTTTCATCCTGACAACTTCTTCTGGGGTGAGGAAGAATACTTGCCCGATACGATAGGTATCATCAGGGTTTTTCTGATACTGTATGAAGAGATAATCTTCCTCTGGGTATTTCGGATTTTTAGCACAAACTATGGCATATGTTTCTTCATCAAGCACTGCTAAAGCAGATTTATGCGCTTGGATCTGAATATCGTCTGAAAATGGTTGTGCGAGACGTCATTGAAGGTGTGATATAACATCTGGTTGTATACCTTCGAGGACTTCATGCAAAAAGAGTTGATTATAGTTCATAATTATGGTTTTTTAAGGACATGAGTACCGTCAGTTTCTATTGATCATGCGGATCGAGTGCCATATTTATCATATCCTGATTTGAATGTGCTATAGTCAATTGATGTAATCTCCACGCCACCGATATAGATAGTCTGTGACGATCAGTCTCAAGTATGGTCAGTATGACCGTGTATAATTCGGTTAATACCTCGTGACCTCAGACGTATGCCATCCATCTCAGTCATAGGCTGTGATATACCTTCGGCGGCTCTTGCTGTCCCTGCACGACCGTTGTAGGTATGCAAAAATACATCTCTTAAATCATAAAAACTTGGATCGAGTGAATTCGGATCAGCTCATCCCAATAACCGTCTGCGCATATTAGCTTGGAAAACCTGATTGACACCATCGACGCCTCTATGGTTCACGAGAGCCTGTACTATATTGTGATTTGGATCAGTGTGGACATAGAGCGTGTCATCGATTTGTTCTGCTAATTTTGTTTTTGCCATTTCTTCGAGCACAACACGACCTCTCGTATCGTTACGCATAGAATGCAAGACATCATCTGAAAAAGGCATTCTATCGTAGGTACTTGAGTTAATACCCCCATCTGTGAGGTGTGGGTCAGCGAATCTGCCGAATTCCAGTAATCATTTTCATTGATGATTCGTTTCAGCCCAATCAAGCGCATTGCCGCCAGCGTGTTCTCCATTAGTGAGATAACCAATAACGAAATCCTCATGATTTCCGGCCAATACATGTATGTTTGCTCATTGTTCACGGAGTCGTGCTATATGTTCGTAAGTCTGTACTCAACCCATATTTCTATCGCCGAGGATATCGCCTGTGAGCACAAGTGGTTCACTACCTCATTGCCAATTACCATCAGCATCTATTAAGGGGTGCTCTCAGGCCCGCATATTGGCTAAAAATCATTCATAGCTTCCATTCGTATCTCCTACATGATGTGTACGAGCTTCTCGAGGAACATCACCTATGTCGCGCAGTGTCGTATTACGTGGGAGTGGAAGAGGTCTGATTTTTTCTTCTGCTCCGTCAGGAAGTCTCTCTCGCGGTTTTGCATCAGGTGCATCTTGTTGTTCTTTGTGTGGTTTGGGTTCATCAGCATTTGGCTGTTCTGATTTTTTCTCTGGGACAGTGTTCTCTGGTCTCGGTGGAACTTCTCCGCCTTCTGGAGGTCTTGGAGTTTCACTTGGTCTCGGTGGAACTTCTCCGCCTTCAGTTGGTTTATTATTTTGAAGGGGAAGGTATCCAGATTCTATAGTATAACCATCATCTACCGTTGGTGGTTTTTTGCTGTTTGATCCAAACGCCCCAGCTGCACCTGATGTACCTCCTATGAGTATACTTTCGAGTGATGTTTCTCCAGTGGTGGCGAGGTCAACTCCTGCTGCTGTCGCAGCTCACACTGTTGCGCCCCCAGCTGCTTGAGCGGGGATATTGTTTGGCACTTTGCTCATAGCTGCACCTCCAGCCGCACCAGCGAGCGTGCTCAGACCGATTCTTTTTAATCTTTCTTCTGCAGTAGACTCACCACCATTGAGCATATCAGTCGCTTCTCTCTGAGTTGCCATACCGCCACCTATCACAGCACCTCCAACTGTGCCTCCCAATACCTTGCTCCCTATTTTCGTTGCGACTGTTTTTCATGCAGCTCAACCGAGTGTATAAATAGCTCACTCTACTGTTCCTTCGAGTGTTCATTTAGCTCCCCCGAGAGCAGCATTTTTGGCTATATCACTCGCACTTTCATCGTTCAAATAGCTCTCTGTTGCACTTTCAACAGCTCAACCGATTCATCGGACGTATGCAGTAGCTGCGACACCTCATCCTGGTCCTCAGAGAATGGTACCGCCAGTATAAGCGATACCTGCGTTGACATCCTGTACGGCTTCTGCTACTCGGCCAGCTGTTGCAGCACGACGGACTGATGTATCAGCCAGTTCCTGTACTCTTTTATTTCATTCCATGGAAGTTTTGAGACCAGCTTTCCCCGCTTTTTTATCGATATCTATCATTGCCTGAATATCTTCTTGGCTTTTTCATTCAGTATTTTCATTGAGTTTTTCTACACGTGCTGCCATTTCTTTTTCTCTTTTTTCAGCTTCTTCGAGATTTGCTTTGAGCATCTTTTCACTCGAGAATCCCGTCAATGCATCAGCACTTTTTTCGAGCAAACTGCGATTTTCTAGATCTTTTTTTGCAGTTTCGACATTTTTTCGAGCTCCCTCCAATTCTGTTGCAGATGTTTCTCGTTTATGTTGTAAACGAACACTAGCATCACTATGAGTTGCCATTAGTTTTCCTCTCTTCATTCTTTCTTGATTTGAGAGTTTTTCTGGAGGAGTATCGACTAATTTTTGTTCCTCTTGTGTCAGCTGAGAAGATGTTGGTGTAGGTTTCGCCTCTTCCTTTGAAGGTTCTGGTTTTGGAGGTTCTACAGGTGTTGGTGTAGGTTTCGCCTCTTCCTTTGAAGGTTCTGGTTTTGGAGGTTCTACAGGTGTTGGTGTAGGTTTCGCCTGAGCTCCTTTATCTTTTTCGTTAACAGGTTCAGGTTTCTTCTCAGGTTCAGGTTTCTTCTCAGGTTCAGGTTTCTTCTCAGGTTCAGGTTTCTTCTCAGGTTCAGGTTTCTTCTCAGGTTCAGGTTTCTTCTCAGGTTC
>JACCDT011696865.1_pt1 | contig 56097 bp, 63 predicted proteins | sample 7446291 | NCBI WGS metagenome assembly JACCDT01 (sample SAMN15323446, study PRJNA562643) | freshwater metagenome | isolation source: river surface water | place: USA:Blue River Watershed | collected 2017-08-17
ATGTTTTTTTGCAGCAGCCGTTGCTCCATCTGGTCCAGGCGCAGCCTAACAAGCACCTCGTGCTTGTCGATCACCTCAATTAGTCCAGGGAGGTCGTGTTGTAGATCGGATCTGGACTTCTCGAATTCAGCCCATGCCCGCTGAAGTTCAGGCTGCATACCTATGCCTTTCGTTCAATTGCCCGCGAACAATGATGTTTGTATGCTACGAGAGCGCCATTCCGCCATGTTGATCACGCGGCCTTTTTCCTTTGGCGCGGCTTGTATGGCCGACTCTGCGCAAGGCATTCGGCAAACACGATCAACTCTTTCAGGCCGTCGTCGCTGATTTTTTCTGCCAATCCGAAGATTTTCTGCACAAGAAGCCTTTCATGAGGCCGACCTATTGCGGTAGATACCGGCTCTCCTGCATCCATTTCCTTTGCCCATCGGGGGCTGATGTCAATTAGCGCCAAGCCAAATGCCTTGGCATATGACTTCGCGGCTTGAAGTGGAATTGGCCGAGCACCAGTAAGGTGTTGATGCACCTCACCTCGAGGGCGCTTGGGATCTAGCGCCGCCCCAAGCTCCGTTGGCCCTTTAAAGGCGCTATTCGCCAAAAGGCGGGATAGATTCCTTGCCTCCATTGCGACGATGGCGGGATCAGTTTTTTTACCCATAAGGCAACGCTAAATCAATCAACGTAACGCATGGCTTGACGCGGCGTTAGCAATGCTATACGATGGCGCTCATGAATGCTATCGAACGCGCCTGCGAATCCATCGGAAGCCAGAGGGCGCTGGCTACAGCGATTTCCGTTACTCCTGCCACGGTCAACCAGTGGTGCTCCGGGGAAAGGCCGATCCCGATTGACCGCTGCCCATCGATCGAAAGTGAGACTAAGGGTTACGTTGTTTGCGAGGAACTTCGTCCTGATGTTCCGTGGGTACGAATCAAAGACAAGTCCTGGCCGCACCCGCAGGGTCGCCCATTGGTTGATCACGCCGCAAAAGCCGGCGCTGGCACCACGGCGAAAGCGGCATGACCCACCTTCCTCCCTGCCGGCGTTCCGGGAAGCTCGCCGGCTTTGCCCTTCAGTCCTCCGGGACTGCGGGGCTTTTTCTTTTTCCAACAACAAAAACGGGGTATCGGGATGGACTTCAAGCAGGAAGGGGCTGCCGCCGTGGCCGCTGAACTGATCGATCTGCGGGCAAAGATTACCGAGCGCGCCAATCAGGTGTTGGAAGCTCATGCCATCGCATTCGGTCTGGAAAAGTCCGAAGTGGTACGCAAGGCGCTTGACGATTGGGCGGAGAGGCAGATTCATATTTCCAATGTAGTCGTCCGCCTCACGCGAGGCGAGGGCGCAAAGCGGACAGCCGGGGAGTGACGGGCCATGGTCACTACCTACCAAATGAAGGCTTGGAATGACTGGCAGCGCCGCGCCGCACTCAAGAAGGCGCAGCAGGAGCGCCAGGCCGCCGTGATGGCGGTGATGAAGAAGCCGACGCAGCAGCCGCAGCAGTTGAGGCTTGTCTGATGATCGGCTGGATAAAAGACATGATCCTTGAGGTTCGCATTCAGCGCGCGCTGAACCAGGTGCTTTGCGAGCCGAACCGAGACATCAAGCGCAGTCACGCGAACCGCATGGCAATCCTGATCGGCATGCGGTCTGAGCGCCAGATCGAGAAGATGGAACGAAAGGCTGGCCTCCGGTAATGCGCGACTATTCCAAGGTGTCCGGACAGTTCTGGACAGGGAAAACAGGTAAAGCGCTGCGGGGGAACCAGCAGGCGCAAATTATTGCGCTGTACCTGCTGACCTCGCCGCACGCAAACATGATCGGCGTCTTTCATTGCCCGATTCTTTACATGGCCCACGAAACAGGTAGCCCCATAGAAGGGGCTACGAAGGGGCTTCAAACTCTCTGTGAAGGGGGTTTTTGCACCTATGACGACGACACCGAGACGGTGTGGGTGCATGAAATGGCGAAATTCCAGATTGACGAGCAACTAAAGCCTGGCGACAACCGCGTTAAGGCCATTCAGAAACAATACGTCGCCATGCCTGAAGGCCGCATTAAATCAGGGTTTTTTGAGAAATATGCGGCATCGTTCCACCTTCCAAAACCATCCAAAAACACAAAGCCCCTTGCAAGCCCCTTGCAAGCCCCTCCGAAGCCAGAAGCAGGAACAGGAGTAGGAGCAGAAGGTAAACCCCCTAATTCTTCTTCGCTACGCTCAGAAGAATTGCCCCCCCCAGGAAAGAAAAGGACATTCAACACCTGGCTTGCTGAAATCAAGGCTAGCGGAGAAAAGGCGGTATCCGACTACAAGCCGGTTTGGGAATACGCCGAGCGCGTCGGGATTTCGCCGGAGTGGATCGAGATTGCCTGGATTCGGTTTCGTGAGCGGTACGGGTCTGACCCGAACCACAAGGCCAAGCGGTACATCGACTGGCGGCGCGTGTTTCTCAACGCGGTTGAGCAGAACTGGTTTGGCCTGTGGTACGCGAAGGATGGGGAATTCCAGCTTTCGACGGTCGGGCAACAGGCTGACCTTGCGACGCGGGAGGCCGCATGAACGCACCGCGCGAAATCGGAATCAAGTTGCCGCCGCACTCGGTCGAGTCGGAGCAATCCCTGATCGGCGGCCTGCTGATCGGCGGTGAATCGGCATGGGATCGTATCGCAGACGTTGTTTCCGAAGCCGACTTTTACCGCGATGACCATCGCCGGATTTTCCGCCACATTGGCGCCCTGGTGGAGTCCGGGCGGTCTGTTGATGTGATCACCGTATCAACGGCCATCGAGGCATCGAACGAGGCAGATCAAACCGGCGGGCTGGCTTACCTCGGGGAGATTGCGAACGCAACGCCATCGGCGGCGAACATTGCCAGCTACGCCAAGGCGATTGCGGAAAAGGCAAAGCTGCGCGCGTTGATCGTTGTGGCCGACGAGATCGGGGCGCTGGCCTTCGGAGCGCACAACAGGCCAGCGCAGGAGCTTCTTGATGAGGCCGAGGGCCGCTTGATGGCGCTGGCGGAAAGCGTGAGCACGGCGCGCGATGAGCCGGCGCCGCTGAACGAGATCCTGTCGGCGGTGATCGGTGACATCGAGGACCGCGCCGCGCGTGACTGCGAGGTTTCCGGAATCCCGACCGGGCTTGCCGACCTGGACAAGCTGACGGACGGGCTCAAGCCTGGCGATCTGATCATTCTCGCCGGTCGGCCGAGTATGGGGAAAAGCGCCCTGGCGCTCAACATCGCCGAGCATGTCGCGGTTGTCGAGCGCAAGCCGGTGATGGTGTTCTCGCTGGAAATGAGCGCCAAGCAACTTGGGCAGCGCATGCTTTCGAGCCTGGGCCGGATTAACAACAAGCGGCTGGCATCGGCGAAGCTGACTGATGACGACTGGACCAGTATGACAGCCGCACTTGGCCGGCTGCATACCGCGCCGCTGGTGATCGATGAAACCCCGGCATTGAGCCCGGCGCAGATCCGGGCGCGCGCACGCCGCCAGGTTCGCAAGCACAAGGGGTTGGCGCTGATCGTGATCGACTACCTGCAGTTGATGCGCGGCAGCGGCGAGAACCGGCACCAAGAGCTTTCGGCAATCACCAAGGCGCTGAAGTCGATTGCCAAAAGCCTGCATGTCCCGGTGCTGTGCCTATCGCAGCTTTCCCGCAAGGTTGAGGACCGCACCGACAAGCGGCCGATGATGAGCGATCTGCGCGAATCCGGCGCCATCGAAGAGGATGCTGATGTGGTGGCGATGGTGTACCGGGATGAATACTACCGGCCGGACACGTCATGGAAAGGGATTGCCGAGGTTCTGGTACGCAAGAACCGGATGGGCGAATGCGGCGACGTTCGCTTGGTGTTCCAGCCTGAGTTTTCACGATTCAGCGACGCCCACCCATCGGCGATTGCCGAGGCTGGCCAGCGCGCAGCGGAAGCGTCACCGTCGCGGCGTGGTCGCAACAGGTTTGTTGATTGATGGATGAGCGGCAGGTATGGAAGCGCCACGGCGATACCGGCATGGTCTGCGGTGAATACCGGGTTGGCAAGTTCGCCGTCGATGAAGGCGCACTAGCAACGCTGTATGGGCTATGGCACGACAAGGATCTGATTGGCTACTTCAACAGCTTCGAGGAATGTAAGGAGGCAGCGAAAGCGCATGGCAAATGAAGTGACGTTCGGCTGGGTTCCGCGTGAGTGCTCCCCGAACTGGCGCGGGCATTGGTCGAAGCGCGCAAAGGCAGCCAAAGCCTACAAGCAAGCGTGTTGGGCCCTGACCAAAGAGGCGAAGCTGGCCGTGACCTGGGACGGGGCGATTCACCTGTGGATAACCTTCAACAAGCCAAGTCGCAGGGTGATGGACGACGACAACATGATCGCTGCGTTCAAGGCTGGCCGTGATGGTCTGGCTCTGGCGCTTGGCGTGGATGATTCCCGCTTCGTGGTGCATCCGTTCGTTTCGGATCGTATTGCCGGGTCTGTGGTGGTCCGGATTTCAGAAGGTCCGCCGGCATGACGCTCCCATCGCAATGGCCAGCCAGCAAAGGACGCGCGCCGACGCGACAGTTTGCGTGCCCGGTATGTCAGGTCAAGTTCGCGGCGCCTGGATCGATTCAGAACGGAAAGAGCGGAAAGGTCTGCCCGGCCGGTCACTTCAGCACGCTGGGCGCGCTGTACGCCTTCGAGAAGTCCGGTAAGGCGCCGTCACCAAAGCTGGCGCCGCAGGAAGCTGCGCCGAAAGAACCTTGCCCGCCAGGAATCAGGAAGGCCGCGCAGGCGCTTGGGATGAGTAGCGACAGGGATAGATACCAGCTTGCGGCCGTTAGCCTGCTGGCGGGCTACGACAGGGCGCTGGCGACGCTGCCGCCGATGGCGCGGCTGATGGTCGAGGGCGCATTCGGTAGCGCGCCGGCCGTGGCGCGGAAGATTCTTGAGCCGGCATGAAGCCCTGGGGATGCCACAACACGAAGCGCGTTCATGGCTACATGGTCAAGGATGGAATCATCGTAATGGATGACAAAGAGCTTGGTTTGGTTGCTGAACAGAAGATGACCTACATCGAGGACACGTCGACCAAAGAATGCCAGTACCGCAAAGAGCAGCCGGCAGATCGTCGCTGCAATGGGTGCGTGAAGTGATGACCGCCAAAGAACACACAAGATTGCTTCGGCTTGAGGTCGAGAACAAGCAACTGCGCGAGCAAATTGCCAAGCATCTTCGGATCTACGGCGAGCAACTTTCCGAAATCTGCGACATGCGCGTGAAGCTGGAATTGATCGAGTTGGCGATGCGTGGTGATAGGGAATGATGGACAAAACCTTCGTACTGAATCACCCCATGCGCGCCGACATAGCCGCGCAATTCATCGCGTCGAACTGGAAAGAAATGTTCGCGTCCGGGCATCCGATGGCGGTGCGCTGCTACGAGCACAAAGAGCGCCGGACACTGGAACAGCAGTCGCTTATGTGGATCCGCCTGGGCGAGATCGCGGAGCAGGCATGGGTGGGCGGCCGGCAGTTCTCGGCTGAGGTTTGGCATGAACACGCCAAGCGCGAATACCTGCCCGACGAGGACGGTCCGACGAAGCGCTGCCGGAAGGGGTACAGCAAGTGGGCGCTACTACCCAGCGGCGAGCGGTCGCTGATCGGCAGCACGACGCAACTGACCACGTTCGGCATGGCTGAGTACATGGAACAACTGATGGCCTACGGGGCGACGGAGTTGGGCGTCAGGTTCGCACCGACGCCGGCTGAGGCGGCAGCATTTCACAGGGAGAGGGCGGCATGAAACCAAAGTTGATAGCCATCGCGGTATCCAGCATGTTCGGTGGGATTCAGTTTCCGCGGCCGATGTTCTATGGATCAATGATTGCGCTGGCTCTAAGTAAGACGAGGGCAGCATGACCACCGAAAACCAAGGGATCGACCTGGATAGCAGGCAAGCGATATTGCACATTCTGCGCAACCCCTACGGGTGGAGCGACGAGGCGGTGCGCGACGTTCGCCAGCAAGCAGCGAAAGAGCTTGAGCGGCTATGGCGACAGGAGCGGAGGGCGCAGCACCGGCCAACGGACGAGGGTAAGACCGTGAGCGCCGCCGCAAAGCGCCACCTTCAGCGAGTCGCCGACTTCGGCCAGCAGGCCGGGTGCATCGTCTGCGGCGAGCCGTTCGCGCATCTGCATCACATTCTTGAAGGCCGCACGCCTGGGCGTAGATCGGGCGATTTCTGCGTGGTGCCTGTTTGCGAGGACTGCCACACCGGGACGCACGGAATCCATGGCACGCGCCAGCGATGGAGCCTGCACAAGGCAAACGAGCTTGAGGCGCTGGATAGGACGCTGGAAGCTGTTTATGGGGCAGCACGATGAGAACCGGCCACCGCCCAAGCGCGCCGCGCTGCACGCTGGCCCGGTTCATTCCGGAATCGCCCGATTCGGACAAGATCAAAAAGGAGGCTTGGGAGAACGATGGAATCCTCGTTGTGCATGCGTCAGACAGTCGGCTTACATGGATTGAGCGTCAAATTATTGAGGCAATCGGCAAAAGGATCTTCGGCCGTGGCCGATAGCTTCCAGATCAACCGCGAAGAGATCGACCGGCTGCGCAAGCTGGTCCCGGAGCGGCCGGACTTCCATCTTTCCTTGTGGGGCGCCTGGTGCCGATCGGATACCGGCATCGAGGGATACCCAACGCATTCGACGTGCCTGGAAGGGCTCGGCGGGATAGCCGCGGCGGAATCGTCAGATCACGCCTATGAGCGCGAGAGCAGCCATTGGGCCGAGGTCAGCGATTCGTGCATCCGGGCCCTGCCTTTCGAGTTGCGCATGGCCATCAGCCACGTCTATGAGTCGTCGGTATGGCGGTTTCGGTCGACGGAGTTGCTTGAGGCGAACCTGACCGAGGCGGCCAGGCTGTTCTGGATTGATGGGCAAAGGCGCGGGCTTGTCTAGTAATTGCCGAGAAAAAATCCCGTAAATCTGCAATTCACTACGGCTAATTTAATTTAGGATTTGCGCCTGAGAACTTGCGTCCAGAAATAGCCCCGCCGATCGAAAGGTCGCGGGGCTTTTGCTTTTGACCATCAGCCGGGCTCGACTGCAAGCGAGTGCTTGACCGGACGGCGGACGCTGTACCCGCCACCATCCTCCTGCGGCTGCTTCATGCGGCAGCCGTTTCGCCCGCCACCACCACGGCGGGCTTTTTCTATTCAAAGGATCGACATGCATTACCGAAACGGGCGCGAGGCAAAAAACGGCGACATCATTATTCAACTCAGCGGCGGTAAGGTGCAAGCCTTCGGTGTGCTTCACAGCGCAACCCCCGGCAATGACTACTGCAACGGGATGATTGCCCCGGTCAGCGCGCAGTCCGGAGCCTGTATGTGCGACTGCCTGCACGTTGACGATGTGGCCGCGATGTTGGCCGAGAAGGGTTTGGACAAGCGCCCGGCCGGGATGTAATAACGTGCTTCCACTGATCACGGTCAAGCGCATTGCCAAGCTGGAAGAGGGGTGCTTTGGCGCCATGCTCTGCCTTGGTGTGCCGTTTGCTGTGACCCTTGAGCGGACATTCGAGGGCGGACGCATTGTGATTCCCGAGGGGATCTACACCTGCGTCGCTACAAAGTTTCATCGCGGGAACTATCCAACGTTCGAGATCACCGGCATTGCCGGCCATTCGCGCCTGCTGTTCCACAAGCTGAACTTCGAGGACGAGTCAGAGGGTTGCGTCGGGATCGGCGAGGCCTTTGCCAAGCTCGACGGCAAGCTGGCCATCGCCCAAAGCGGCGCCGGCTTCGGTGAATTCATGCAGAAGGTCGGGCACCTGCCCAGCTTCATTACCAAATTCGAGGACTGCTGCTGATGGGATCGGTAATTCAACACCCTGCGATGAACGCAAACCGCAAGGCATTGCGCGCGCTCGGCATGATCGCCACCAGCCCAAGTTGGCGCCGGTTCTGGATGGCCTGGCGGCAGATCCGCTACGGAGCACCGACATGAAGTGGTCAGACGTAGGCGACTGGCTGAAGCGAAACGCCGGTCCTGGCGCAGCCCTGGTCGGTTCGCTGCTGACCGGGAATATCCCCGGCGCGGTATCTGCGGGCATTTCCCTGGTCAGTTCAGCCACCGGAACAACCGAGCCGGACTTGGCCATCCAGCATCTGCAAGCCAATCCCGAAGCAATGGTCAAGCTCAAGGAACTGGCCTTCCGCGAGGCCGATTCAATCCGCGCGCACATTCAGGCAATGGAAGAAGCCCGCCTCAAGGACGAGCAGGCGGCCCATGAGCAGCAGCAGGAAACCATCCGATCGGGCGACAACGCCCAGGATGAGTACGTTCGGCAGACCCGGCCGATGATGGCGCGGCAGTCGTGGTACGCGACGGCGAGCTACATCGTGCTGTTCGAGGCCGGCAAAGCCTTCGACCTGATCAAGACCGGCGCCGTGATGGAACTGGCCATGGTGCTGATGGCGCCGGCCGCCGCCTATCTCGGGTTCCGGTCCCTGGATAAATGGAAAGGTGGGGTGAAGTGATGCCGCCCTTTGACGTTGCCGCAGAACTGAAGTCCAAGATCGCCAAGGAAAACGACGAGGACCGCCGAACCGTCCTACTCCTGTTGCTCGGGGTGTTCGAGGCGAACCTTGCCGGCCTCGCTCAGATCAGCAAGAAGATTGACGACCTGATCAGCGATGAACAGTCCCTGCGCGATACGGTGCTGAATGGGCACGCCGAGAGCCACGACAGGCACCACGAATGGGTGGAACAGCGAATGAAGTCAAGTTGCGCCGAAGCCTGCGGCTGGGCCGAGAAGAAGATGCACGAAGAGCGCCAGGCCGAGATTGAGGCCAAGGAAACCGCCAAGGCCGACAAGCGCGCCGCAAGGGATGCGTTGATCCGTCAGGGCGTCGTGATCCTGCTGACGGTGATTGCCACCGTGACCGGAACGCTTTGGGTGCTGAAGTAATGGGCATCCTTGCTAACTCCCGCCATGAGCAATTTGCTCACGCTGTAGCAAAGGGCGAGAACGCTACTGCCGCCTACATTGCAGCCGGATACAGCCCAAACGGAGCACAGCAATCGTCTGCAAAATTACTGTTAAAGGCTGTTATCACAGCAAGAATTGCTGAAATTCAAGCAAATATTGCTGTGGTCGCGCAGGAAAAGACCGGCGTCGCCGAGGCGCGAGTGATTGAAGAGGCCGCGCGCATTGGCCTGCTGGACCCGGCGAGGCTATTTGACGCCAAGGGCAATTTGCTGCCAATCCACGACATTCCACCGGAAGTCCGTGCGGCGATTTCAAGCATTGAGGTCGATGAGGTCGAGATTGACGGCGAGGTTACGACCCGCGTCAAGAAGGTCAAGCTGTGGGACAAGAACAGCGCGATCGAGAAGCTGATGCGCCACCTGGGATCGTTTGAGCGCGACAACAAGCAGAAAGCCGGGCTATTTGACTCGATCCCGCGCGACACGCTGGAAATGATCGAAGGGAAACTGCGTGCAATCGCTGGAATGGCTGAACAATCTGACGCCAGATCAGGCAGCCGCTTTACTCACTGAGGCGGTACAGGCCAGGCGGGAAAGCCGCCTTGAGGATTACCGGCCCTACCCGAAGCAGAAGCAATTCCACGCCGCCGGCAAGACCAAGCGCGAGCGCCTGCTGCGGGCCGGCAACCAGAACGGCAAGAGCTTTTGCATCGGCTGCGAGGCCGCCTATCACCTGACCGGGCTTTATCCGGCGGATTGGGATGGTCGGCGCTGGACGCGGCCGGTTGTTGTTTGGGCGTCATCCGAGACAGGCGAGAGCACCCGCGACAACCCGCAACGTGTGTTGCTTGGCTTGCCGGGTGAAGAAGGGACCGGCGCGATACCCAAGCGCTGCCTGGGCGGTGATGGAATGTACGGCATGGCCAGCGGCACGGCGGACCTGTACGACTTCATCCGGATCAAGCACTACACCAACGGCCGGCATGATGGCTGGTCGATGCTGAGATTCAAGTATTACGCGCAGGGCCGGCGCAAGTGGCAAGGCCCGCCGGTTGATTTCGTGTGGTTCGATGAAGAGCCGCCCGAGGACATTTACGACGAAGGTCTGGCGCGGACGATTGCGACGGGCGGCATGGCTGCCATGAGCTTCACGCCGCTGCTGGGTATGTCGAAGGTGGTAATGCGGTTCATTCCCGACGGTGGGCCTGATCGCAGCGACACGAATATGACCATCGAGGATGCCGAGCATATCCCGGTGGCAGAGCGCGAGAAGATCATCGCCAGCTTCCCGGCGCATGAGCGCGAGGCGCGGGCGCGCGGTGTTCCTGTATTGGGCTCCGGCCGCGTGTTTCCGGTTCCGGAAGAGCAGATCAAGGTTGAGGCGTTCAAGATCCCCGACCATTGGCCGAGGATCTGCGCGCTGGATTTCGGTTACGACCATCCGTTTGCTGCTGTCTGGCTGGCGTTCGACATGGACACGGATACGACCTATGTCTATGACGCCTACCGCGTCAGCGAGCAGACGCCGGCCGTGCATGTGGATGCCGTCAAGCCGCGGTGCGGCAAAGACGCCTGGATGCCGGTCGCCTGGCCGCACGACGGACACCAGCACGAAAAGGGCTCGGGCATCGTGTTGCAGCGCCAGTACCGCGACCGCGGCCTGAACATGCTGACGCAGCACGCCCAGCACACGCCGGAAGGCACGACGGACGAGACAAAGGCGATCCGCCAGTCGGTTGAGGCTGGTGTGCTCGGCATGCTGGACGACATGAACGGCGGCCGCTTCAAGGTGTTTGCGCACCTTGAGGACTGGTTTGCGGAGTTCCGCGTCTATCACCGCAAGGATGGAAAGATCGTGGCGCTGTACGACGACCTGTTGAGCGCGTCGCGCTACGGCTGGATGAGCAAGGAATTCGCAGAGATTGCCCCGGCAGAGCAGCGCAAGTCGGCGGCCCGCACCTATAACTGGAGAGTGATGTAACCCATGGGCTACATGAGCGAGATCAACGACCGCGAAGAGGGAGAGCAGGGCGGCAGCATGATCGTCTCGGCATCGTCCTCGCCGGCGCCGCTCGATTCCGTGAGCGAAATCACGTCCAATGAGTTCGCGCAGATGCTGTCAGAGATCCAGGGGCAACCCGCCTGGCGCAGGGAGTCGGACGTTTGCGCGGATTACTACGACGGCAACCAGCTTGACGCCGACACGCTGCAGGCAATGCGCGACCTGGGCATGGCCCCGATCATCGAGAACCTGACGGCGCCGACGATCGACGCGGTGCTTGGCCTGGAAGCCAAGACGCGACTGGACTGGAAAGTATCGTCAAACGCCGATGAGGACTTCGCCGAGGTCGCGGAGGCCATGAACTACCGCATGAAGCAGGCCGAGACGGAATCCATGGCCGACCGGGCGTGCTCTGATGGCTTTGCCGCACAGGTCAAGGCCGGTCTTGGCTGGGTGGAAGTGGCGCGCGAGCACAATCCATTCCGCTATCCGCATCGGGTCGAGTATGTCCACCGCAATGAAGTCTATTGGGACATGCGCGGCAAGCGCCCCGATACGACGGACTGGCGCTACCTGGTGCGCAAGCGCTGGCACGACGTTGATGTGCTGCAGAAGGTGTTCCCGAAGCACAAGGACACGCTGCTGATGTCCTGCAATGGCTGGTCCGGGTTCGATCCGACCATGTTGATAGAGGGCGGGCGCAGTACCGGCCTGGCCATGGACTTTGCCCGTGAGCGCGGCTGGACCATCGAAGAGCAGGAGTGGCGCGACACCTACCGCAATCGCCTGTGCCTGGCCGAAGTCTGGTATCGCCGCTGGGTCAGGGTGCATGTGATGACGACACCGGACGGCCGGGCGATCGAGTTCGACCGCAAGAACCGTGATCACGTCGAGGCCGTGGCCTACAACATGGTGCAAGTCCGCCCGGCGCTGGTGACGAAGGTTCGCCTGGCGTGGTTTGTTGGCCCGCACAGGCTGGCTGACATGGCAACGCCGTACAAGCACGACAAGTTCCCCTATGTGCCGTTCTTCGGCAAGCGCGAGGACATGACTGGCGTGCCGTATGGCCTGATCCGCGCCATGAAGCCGCTGCAGGACGAGATCAACGCCCGCAATACCAAGATGATTTGGCTTCTGGCCGCCAAGCGCGTAACCATGACCGAGGGCGTGACCAAGGATTCACCGGAAACGGTCCGCCGTGAGGCTGCCCGGCCCGACGCCATGCACATTCTCAGCGCCAAGGAAATGCAGAAGCCCGGCGCCGTGTTCAAGGTCGAAACCGACTTCCAACTGAACTCGCAGCAGTACAGCGCCCTTCAGGACAAGCGCCAGTCGCTGAAGAACGTGGCCGGCGTGTATGCCAGCTTCGAGGGCAACCAGCAGGGCAATATCTCCGGCATTGCCGCCAATACCCTGGTCGAGCAATCGACGCAGACGCTGGCCGAGATATTCGACAACTTCCAATTTGCCCGCCGGCAGGTAGGCGACTTGCTGCTGTCACTGATCATCGAGGACATCGGGGAGAAGGAAACCGAGGTCCGGATTGACAACGAGATCAACGGCGCCAAGAGCATCATCCTGAACGCCCGGCAAGACGGTAGCGGCTTGCTGACCAACGACGTGCAGCGCGCCAGGCTCAAGACGGCGCTATCCGATGTCCCGAGCACGGCAAGCTATCGCAGTCAGCGCTTGATGGCCCTGACCGAGATCACCAAGAGCCTGCCGCCGCAATATCAAGGTCTGGTACTCGATTTCGTCATGGCGGCAACGGATCTTCCCGAGCGCGGCGAGATCGTCAAGCGCCTGCGCAAGGCATTGCAACTCGGCGAAGGCGAGCCGCCAAAGACCGAAGAGGAAGCCGCCGCCATGGCCGAAGCTCAGGCGCAGCAGGAGGAGGTCGCCGCCATGCAGAAGCGCGCCGCGGATCTGGACCTTGCCGAGCGCGAGGCCAAGGTAGGCAAGACGCACGCCGAAGCAGCCAGGGCGCAGGCACAAGCCGAAGCTGCGGCAGCCGGCCCGATCGACGCCGCAATGATTCAAGACCTGACCGCCCAAGTGGCCGCCCTGACGGAGATTGTCGGGTCCATCGGCGCCAGGCTGCACTAGACACGATTTCAACGCACGGCCAGCGATAAGGCCACCACCAGCAAACCGCCTCCGGGCGGTTTTTTCGTTTCACCACCCCAAGAAACACTCCAACGCCACCCAGCGATACGGGTCGCGGCGAACACCCGCGCGGAGAAGTCAGCGATGTCAAACGCAGCAGCAGTAACCCTTGAGCAAGTCGCAGTAAACCCGCAAGCACTGGAAAACCTGACCGACGATCAAATCGATGCGCTGGCCGGCGTCAATGCCACCACCGCAACCGAATCGACGGCCACACCGGGCGAGAGCACCAGCAGCGAGACGCCCGCCGCTGCAGTCCAGGCAGGGACCGCGACACCTGAACCCAAGGGAGTGCAGGCAAAGGATGGCGATCATGTCATCCCGTACTCTGTACTTGAGCGGGAGCGCGAGCGCGCCGCCCGAGCCGAGGCAACGGCAACCGCATTGGCCGACGAAATCGCCCAACTGCGCGCCGGCAAGACGCCGACGGCAACGACGGAAGCGCCAGCAATTCTCTCCGACGAGGATCTGGAACAGCTTGATCAAGACCTGCCGGGCGTGGCGAAAGCCATCCGGGCACAAATGGCGATGATCGAGGACTTGACCGGGACCGTCAAGACGCTCAAGGCAGGGCAGGAAGTCACCGCGCAAACCGCCGAACAGGCGCGCGCCGACGAGGAAGAGGCTGCGATTGCCGCAAGCGAGACGCTTTCTGCATTGCGCTCGGCAAGCACATCCGATCCCAAGGCCAATGCGCGATGGAACAAGGCGGTCGATCTGTACTCGACGCTACGCGAGGATCCGGAATTCTTCGGTCTGAGCACGTCGGAACTGATCGCCAAGGCCGAGGCGTCGCTTACCGCGATGTACGGCCCGCTCACCCCTGCCGCACCAGCACCGGCCGCTACGCCGGCTGCGAAACCTGCCGCTGCTGCATCGCCAGCAACACCTGCGCAACTGCAAGCCAAGGCCGACGCGGCAATCGCCGCAGCGGATAAATCCGGAACTGCTGTTCCTCGTTCCCTGGGTGACATTCCCGGCGGGTCCGCCCCGCTTGTCGATGAAGCTGCCGCCATCTTGTCCATGTCCGGACCGGAATTGACGGCTTCCTTCATGACGATGACGCCCGAGCAGATCGAGGCAAAGCTCTCCCGGCTCCGCTGAACACGTCCGGCCTTTCACCGAACAGCCCGCCTCGCGCGGGCTTTTTTCTTCTCTGAAAGGAAAACACCGTGTCTCAGACCAACGTCGCCGCCGGCTCGAACCAGGCGGCACTCGTTTACGGCGCCGCGCTCTTCGCCCAAACCCAAAAGAAGGCCGGCACCTTCCGCAATATGGTCGGCCCGAAGCCGACGATGGCCGAAGTCGACGGCAAGCTCTCCAAGCTGCAGTCGTCCCCCGGCATGCCCATCGTCGAGATCCAGGATCTGACCAAGACCGCGGGCGACACCGCCCGCATGGACTGCATCGATGTCGTGTCGGCCAAGCCGATCATGGGCGACCGCAACGCCGAAGGGCGCGGTTCCTCGATGTCGTTCTCCAGCATGGACGTGAGCATCGATCAATGGACCTTCCCGGTTAACGCCGGCGGTCGCATGTCGCAGCAGCGCACCGTGCATTCGCTGCGCCAACTGGCCCGCGCGCAAGCTGTTGGCCTGTCGGCTCGCTACTTCGAGCAGCGTACCCTGGTGCAACTGGCCGGCGCTCGCGGTCAGGCAACCGGCAGCGATTGGGTGGTTCCGCTTCAGTTCGCCAGCGGCGCCTCGTCCGGCGGTGATGCCGACTTCGCCAGCATCATGATCAACGACGTGCTGGCGCCGACCTACAACCGCCACTACGTCGTCAATGGCACCACGCTGACGCAGGGCGGCGCGCAACTGGCCTCGATCGCTTCCACAGATGATCTGACGCTGGATCACATCGACCAACTGCGCAACATCATCGACAACCTGGACCTGAGCTTGCAGCCGGTCAAGATTGCCGACGACCCCGCCGCCGACGATGAGCCCATGTGGGTGATGCTCTGCCCGCCCAATGTCTATTCGCAACTCCTGACATCGGGTTCCCTGCGTTCGTTCCAGCAGCACGCCATCAACCGCGCCAACTTCGGCAGCAAGCATCCGCTGTTCCGTGGCGAGGTCGGCATGTGGAACGGCATCCTCGTCAAGAAGATGCAGCGTGCCGTTCGCTTCCTGCCCAGCGACTACTGCAAGATCATCACGTCGGCCAACGCGGCGACGGCGACCGAGACGACACAGCAGATCAACTCGGGCCTGACGGCTGGCTACGGCGTCGAGCGTTGCATCCTGCTGGGCGCGCAAGCCCTGGCCAACGCCTACGGCAAGGACGCTGCGAGCGGTACGCACTACTCCTGGGCCGAGAAGCTGCACAACTTCGAGCGCGAGCCCGAGTTTGCAGTATTCGGCGTCGAGGGTTCGACCAAGGTTCGCTTCGATGCACCGGACTCCACCGGCACCAAGATCCCGACGGATCACGGCGTCATCGTGGTGGACGTGGCCGCGCGCCTGGCCGTTTCCTAACCCAACCCAATGAAGCGAGCGGCCGGCATCTGATGTCGGCTGCAACCCTCTTTCCTTAAGGAGAAGCACCATGGCAAACGTAAACGCGACCGACATCACCAAGTCGGTCAAGTCCGACGGCGGCAACGCCTCGACCTTCTACGGCACTCTCACCGCCACCCCGGCAACGGGCGATGTCTGGCGCCTGTGCAAGGTTCCGGCTGGCTTCAAAGTCACCGAAACCGTGCTGATCAACGCCGACCTTGGCACCGCCGCTCCGGCCGATTTCGGCTACGAGCACATCGACGGTTCCACTGGCGATGACGACAACGCCTTCGGCGACGATCTTGCGCTTGGCACTGCCAGCACCGGCACGATCGCCTACTTCCCGGATGCCCCCGTGGCAATCGAGAAGGACAGCTACATCACCCTGACCTTCGGGACCATCAACACCGGCGCGTCCGGCAAGGTGTCCTGCCTGGTCAAGGGCGAAGTCGTCGGCGTCAAGTAATACCCAAGGGGCCGGGTTCGCTCGGCCCCTGCCAACCACAGGAGAAGCAACCTTGAACATTCACACCATCACCGGCGTTCGCTACGTCGGCAAGAAGGATCGGCAAGAGGACACGGTTTGCAAGACCGGCGCCGTCTGGAAGCCAGGCCAGGTCCATAACTTCAGCGAGGACATCGCCAAGCGCCTGCTGGTGCATACCGATTCCTTCGAGCGTGCCGATATTTCCATGTCCGGCGGCACGTTCATGTCGCGCGGCGGTGATGCTGGGCGTGCCAAGAACCACGATGTTGCGGCATTCGTGAATCTCACCGGTATGGGAACTGCGCAACTGGCGCACTTTGCCCGCCTGAACTTCGGCCGGCAGATCACCACCGACGGCAAGGACGAGGACCAGATCCGCCGCGATGTCCATACGCTGATGATCAACGCGAACCTGGATGAGGATGCCTTGCGTCGCGAAAACGAGGCTCAGAACGATGGCCGCGTTTCCGTGCCCTACATGGCCACCCGCGAGGAATACGAGGCGCTGCAGGCTGGCACGGTTCGTCTGGCCATCGTCCCGGCCGAGGTCGATTACACCAGCGCGCAGGAAGCTGGCGCCGAGGACGACAAGAAGGATCCGGAAGCCGGCAATCAAGGCGCTGACCAGTCGGCGGCGACCGATAAGCCGGCACCGACGCTGGACGAACTGCTGGCCAGCCTGGAAAAGCCGGACCTGATCGCCTTCGCCAAGCAGGAGAACGTGCCGATCTCGAACACGATGACGGCCGAGAAGCTGCGCGAGAAGATCAAGGCGGTGCTTTCCGAGCGGACTGCCGGGGCGACCGAGTAAGGCATGGCCGCGCTGACCGTTCTGCGTCCGAGGGTGCAGCCGCATGTTCAGGGCTGCCCGCTACCGATGATCGATGCCGCGATAGTTGATGCGGTGATCGACTTTTGCAACAGGTCGCGCGCCTATCGGTTCTCTCCGGCCGAGATTGATGTCGTGGCCAGCACGGCGATCTATGTCGTGTCCGACCTACCGGCGGAAACCGAGATTGCCTGGCTGCTGGCCGCGGAGCTTGACGACATACCGATCGACACACCGGATACCGGATCGGTCCCGCAGTCCTATGCCACCGAGGAAGGCACGCCAAGCATGGCCGTTGTCGTGTCGGCTACGGAAATCGCGCTACGCAAGGTGCCTTCCGAATCTGGCGGGCTCCGCGTTCGCTTGGCGCTCCGTCCGACGCTGACGGCCACAACCTTCCCCGACGAGTTCAACGCGCTATTCCGTGAGCAGATCGCGGCCGGCGCGCTGGCCAGGCTCTACGCCATGCCGAAGAAGCCATGGACCGCCACCGAGCTTGTCGAGGACAGCAGGAACCAGTTTGATCAGGCAATCCTCGATGCGTCCTACCGCGCCGACCGTGGCAGCGCTGCGGCGACGGCGAGGACTTCTCTAAACCTAATAGGTGGTCGATAGACCCGTGAGCTACAGCAACACCCAATAGGAGCGAAGCGCAATGGATATTCGGACTGTTACAGCACTGATCGATACGCAGGGACGAGACATCACTGGCAACGTGGTGAACATGCCAGCCGGCTCAACGCACTACGTTACCGGAAAGGATGCCAGGGATTTCTATTCGCTCCATCCCGATACCTTCACCGTTGGATCGGCTTACAACACAGTGCTTGATCAACACGAGGCCGAACACACCGCCCTCGGCAACATCCCAACCTACTCTCTGGATGGCAGCGGGAATGTGGTCGGCCTGCTTGGGCCAGAAAACAGCTTGGTGCTCACGGTAGCCTACCTCAACAACATCGGCACCCCCGGCGGTCAGGGCTTTGGTGTTGGCATCTGCCCGAGCACGCTACCGGCCGGCATGTCTGAAATGTCCGGCTGCCGCGATCCGTCGTCGGCGAACTACGGCAACTACCAGTACAGCGACGGCAGCGTCATGTGCTGGATTCCGGCCTTCTACTACAAGTGGGGCACCGGATCGAATGGCGTTGCGCTGAACGAGGTCGGCATCAAGCCTGAGTCGGCCTACCTGAACGTCACCGCCGCCAATGCCGATGGCTATGCTCTGCACCGGGCTTTCTACGATGGCGGCGCCGTGCAGCGCGGCGTGTTTGTCGACAAGTACATCGCCAGCTACAACGCCGGCACCGCATCGAGCCTGGCCAACGGCATCGTGCTCACCAGTGCCGCACGCGGATCGCTGGTCAACGAGCAATTCAGCAACCTGACCGGAGCGCCGTCGGATACCTATGCCGGGGCGATTGCCGCCGCCAAGACCCGCGGCGCCAACTTCTTCTGCAACAGCCGATTTATCTTCGCCGCACTGGCGCTGCTCTCCTACGCTCACGCACGTGCCAGCACCGCCACCACCTACTGCGCCTGGTATCACGCCACCAACAACTTTCCCAAGGGCAACAACAATAACGCCCTGTCGGACGCGCAAGACGGCACAGTGCTCTGGACCTACGACGGCAACGGCACCTATACCGGCGTCGGCAAGACCGGCAGCGCCAGCGTGCTGGCGAAATCAACCCACAACGGCCAGAACTGCGGCGTCTCCGATCTCAACGGCCTGGTGTGGGAAATCACGCCCGGCCTGACCAGCAACGGCACGAACCTCTACATCCTCAAAACCAGCGCGACCATGAAAAACATGACCGGCAGCAATACGCTGGCGACGGACTTGTGGGGTGCTACCGGCATTGCGGCGCTGTATGACGATCTTGGGACTACCTATGGGGCGCTGTGGGCTACCGGCGCCAATCGGACTCCGCTATTCGGCGCGGCGACACAGGTATTCAGCGAGGCGACCAGCGGCAATGCCTGGAACTACGCCGGCTTCGGCGGCCCGCTGGCGGCCGGCATCGGCGGAACCAATGCCTTTGGTAACGACATCCTCTACGACTACAAGCCGAACGAAATGTGCCCGGTCTCGGGCGGCGACTGGGGCAGCTCGTCGTACGCCGGGGTTTGGACGTTGGGTCTCAGCTATGTGCGGGCGAACTCCAACAACTACGTGGGGTTTCGCGCGGCCTTGTATCTCTGAGCCCTGAGCGATAGCGATGGGGCTCCATGACGAAGCCAAACTTGACCGCAAATTCGTGGAATTCGCCAAGCTGATGAACATTCATCTGAATCACTTTCCGAAACACGAAAAGTACGGCCTCGCGCTGGAAATCCGGCGCACGGCCTATGCGGTGTATGGCTTCATCGTGGAGGCGCAGAAGCGCTATCACAAGAAAACCGCGCTTTCCAGCCTTGATGTCGAACACGAGAAGTTGCGGATGCTGGTACGCCTGGCGTTCGAGCTGGGTTACTTCGAATTCAAGGATGGCAAGCGCGAGCAGAAATCCCCGGCGGCAGCAGGCGAGCATCGTTACCTGGCCTTGTCGCGGCTGGTGGATGAGTTGGGCAGGATGATCGGCGGCTGGATTGTCGTCGATCGGCAGTTGGCAACACGGGAGGCGTTACCGCTTCAGCGGCGTTTCCACGGCAGCCTGATCGCTCCAGCCGCGAGTAATGCGCGTTGCGATGGTGCGCTCCGGAATGCCCACTTTACGCGACCACTCCGCAATGGTCATTGTGGTGCCGCGAATCGTGATGCGGTGATTGTTTCGCCGGTTGTTGGCTTGCTCGACGGAGGTAGCCCAGCGGCAGTTACCCGGCGAATAGTCGGCGCTGGCAACACGGCGATCCAGCGTGGCTCCGACAGGGCGCGCGCCCATGTCGGCGACAAATGCCTCGAACGAGTTGCGCCAGCGTTCGCAGACCGAGATTCCGGTTCCGCCGTACCACTTGAAATCGTGCCGGGCAGGGTCGTAGCAGCGCGCGATCATGTTTTCCCACGACTTTCGCTCACGGTAAAGCCTTGTGCGGCTGTGGTCGTGGCATTGAGTCTGTGCCGCCGCTTTCCGCTGTTCGATTCCAAGGCACCCGCAGGAGCGCGTCGTCCCCTTGTTCAGGTAAGCGGCTTGCGCAACCTTCTCGCCACCGCAGTCGCAGCGGCAGAGCCATTGCGCGCGGCCCTGCGTGGTGTTTTCGGCGCGCGAAACCGCCGTAAGTTTGCCGAATCGCTGGCCTGCAAGGTCGGTGGCTTTGGTCATGGCTGTACGTGTTTATCCGAGATGAAACATTCTACCACATAAGGAGCACTACCGTGCCTACCATCATCAGCTACCAAAAGCATATCGACGCCCTGATCACCCGCGAGCTGCGGTTGCCGGACGGCGAGAATCACCAGCGCCTCGGGCAGGAGATCGCTACAGTGGATGGGACTACCTATGTCAGCCTGCCTGACGGCGCCACCCTGCCGGCCGACCAACCAGCCGAGATCGCGGCGAGCATCCAGACGGTGACGCTCTCCGAGCCCCTGCGTGAGGCCATCAAGGCGGCGAGCCCGCAGGTGCGCGTGATCAACGCGATGGTGGGCGAGAAGATCGCGGAGCAGTACAGCCTGGCCGACGAGATCAAGCTGCTGCGCACAGCACCGAGCGCGGAGTTTGAAGCCTACAACGCCCACGCCGAAGCATGCCGGGCGTGGGGGCGGGATCAGAAGGCGGCGCTGGGGCTGTGATGATCCGCGCCGCCTTGATCTGCCTGCTGCTGGCTGGCTGCGTGAAACCCTACATGCTCAAAGGCACCGGCGAAGTCGCGCCACCACCAGTCGGATGGACTGCGCACTGCGAACAGATTCCGAAACCCGACGAGTGCAAGCAATGAGCCCCGACGACCTGAAGCGGGTCAACATGGAGATCAACGATCTGCCGTATGTGATGGCGGTCGATCCTCTCTGGGAACCCATCGACCTCGACGACGACGGTGGGACGTGCAGCAACTTCGCCGTAGCCAAGTACCGTGCCCTGCGCAAGCTGGGATGGCCGAAGGAATCGCTGATCCTGACCTGCGCTTTCGTCGAGCCCTCGGCAGCACCGGAAAAGCGCGACCGCTATCACGCCATCCTCGTGGTCAAGCACGACGGCAAGTTGCTGGCGATGGACAACCGCAAGCCGTACCCGACCGAGGTCGAATTTCTCCCCTATGAGTGGCACAAGCTGTGGAATTGGTCTTGGGCTGCATGGGAGTGGGCCGAGGGCGCCGACAGGAGCTTTGCATGACCCCGCAATCGATCATCACCCTGGCGCGCGACCCGCTCAACGACACCGACGCGGTTACGCCCCGCGCATCGGATGCCGAGCTTGTACGCGCCGTCAATGCCGGCATCAAGGAACTGGCGATCATCCAGCCGACGCTCTTTACCCGCGTGCATTCCTTCACCTGTGCCGCCGGGGCCGAGCAAACGCTGGACTACGCGACGGACATCGCCCTGGTGAATGTGTTGAGCATCCACAACGGCGCCGGCCTGACGCCGTTCGATCGTTCATCGATGGACGCCTTCAAACCCGCCTGGCGATCGGATGCGCAGGCAGCCGCCCAGCAGTGGGCGCCGATTGAAGGGAGTCCGTTGCGATTCCTCGTCTATCCGCCATCGGCCAACGGGCAGGTGCTTGATGTCGAGTCCGTCCGCGTGCCTGCCGAGTACGCCCTGAGTGACTCGATCACCGAACTACCGGCCGCCGTTGAGCCGGCATTGGCTCGTTTCGTCATCCACTGGTGCGAGTCGAAGGACGATGAGCATGTCAATTCAGGCCGGGCGCAGGCGAGCTATGCCGCGTTCGTCGCCCTGGTCAAGCCTGGAGCTACCCAATGAGCAGCCTCGTCTATGTCGCGTCGAACAACGCCAACAGCACGCTCGCCGGAAACCTGACGGCGCTTTCAACCTCGTTCAGCGTCTATACCGGGCAGGGCTCTCGATTCCCGGTGATCAACGACGGCGGTACCGACAACAACCAATACACCAAGGTCACGTTGCAGAAAGCGGATGGCACCAAGGAAATCGTCAATGTGGTGCGCCACGATACCGGGGCCGACTCTTTCACCATTGGCGTTCCCGGTACTGTGGTGGGCAGTGTGTCGGGCCGCGCGCAAGAGGGCTCTTCCGCAACAACGTGGTCAATTGGTGATGTGGTTGCTTGCCGCCCCACGGCCGACCTAATGGAAGAGGCGGTGAATCTCGGGGTCAAGATCGACGCATCGGACGCCAAGACGGCGATTCACGACGACGACACGTTCGGGGTTTCCGACAGCGAAGCCAGTGCGCTGACCAAGAAAACGACCTGGGCGAACATCAAGGCGTTGCTGACGACGTTGTTCAATACCTTGTATCTGCCGCTGGCCGGCGGAACATTGACGGGGAATGTAACGGTCAATGGCCATGTGACTCTCGGCGCCGGCAAGACCATGATTTATGAGGGCACCACGGATGATGCCTACGAACTGACAGTTTCCGGTGGTGACCCGACCGCGGACCGCACGCAGACGCACCAGGACGCCACCGGCACGATTGCGCTGATCGGGGTCAAGGAGGTTATCGGATGCTTCCCTGCCGCAGCTATGAAGGTGCCGACCACTGCCGGCGCCGCAACGCTTGCCTGGGTGGAATCGACGACGAACAAGGTTATGACGGGATACCTTGCATTCGACGCAGCCACGCAGGAGCACGCGCAGTTTTCATTCCGGGCCCCAAGTGCGCTGGATGAGTCGACCGGATTCACGGCGCGGTTCATCTGGAAAGAGGCCGGCAGCGCTACGGCCCATGACTGTATGTGGCAGATCGAAATGCAGGCGCAGGGCGACGGCGACACGATCGACAGCGCATGGGGAACGGCAGTCACGGTCACAGATACCGGCGCGGCCGACAAGCGGTACATCAGTGCCGAGACGGCAACGATCACGCCGGGGGGAACCTGGGCAGCCGGCGACGAAATCATTGTTCGCGTGAGTCGCAAGGCGGCCGATGCGGCTGACACGCTGGACGTGGATGCGCAGCTTATCGAGGTCGTGCTGTTGGCGACCTACGCCGTGAGCGCGGAGGCGTAAGTAGCGCCATGATGGTAAATGCTCTTACAGGGTTTTCCCCGAGGGACTTATACCTGCCTGGTTCGGCTGGCCCATTTACCAGCGGGGTAAATAGCTTTGTGGTTCCTGCTGGCGTGGATGAAATCTTCGTCACCGGGACAGGCGGTGGTGCCGGCGGGGGAAGTCAATGCGGCCCCAATCCGGGAGGGAATCAATACCGATCCGGCGGTGGCGGTGGTGGTTGCATTGACTACGCGATTGCTGTGACTGAGGGCGATACGATCGAGATCACCATTGGCGCAGGGGGAAGCTACATTTGCGGGAACGTCGGCGGCTCCGGTGCGCCAGGCGGAGATACGCTGATCAAGAAAAACGGCAGCACGGTCCTGACTTTGGGCGGAGCGCCCTCATATGCCGGAGGCTCAGGGCCGCTGACCGGCGGGACTTCATCTGGATATTTTGGAACACCGGGGTACTCTGGCGCACAGGCCGACCCAGCCATAGGAGCAACATACGGCGCTGGCGGACCGGCCGGGTCTGATTATTACTATTCCGGCACCAGCGGCTATGCTCGCGTGGAGTGGTAGATGTCAATGATCCGCCTCACACCGTTTGCCGGAATGGTGCCAAAGACAGGCGCCCGGCTACTGCCAAACGAGGCCGCGCAGTCGGCCATGAACGTGAAGCTGCAATCGGGCGAACTGCGGCCGCTCCGGGGCGCGCAACTGCTCTACACGCCATCCTCGCCCAAGACAAACCCGGCGATGTCGATCTTCAAGGCGCGTAATGGCGTATCGTCGTCGGCGTGGTTCTCTTGGCCGATAGACGTGGATTGCGTGCGCGTGCCGCTCTCGGTCGATGTGGAATCGCTGTTCTGCTGGACTGGCGATGGTGTACCAAAGATGGCGACCTATACCAATGCGGTATCAGGCGGCGCCGACAACTACCCGCTGGCGGCCAACGAGCTTGCCCTGGGAATTCCGGCACCGCAAACCGCGCCCACGGTCACGCCATCGGCAACCGGTGTTGGTTCCACGGTAACCCGCTTCTACTGCTACACCTTCGCGTCGGCGGCGAATCCCTACCTTCAGGAGTCAGCGCCTTCCCCGATCTCGGCGGAAACGACGGGAAAGGTCGACGACACCTGGGCAATCTCGGCCATTGATGCCGTGCCACCGAACACCGGCGACATCACGGCGCTGGCCTACGTCGGAACGGCTGTCACGATCACCACGACGAATCTGCACTACAACCGGGTCGGCGAGAAGATCACGATTGCCGGCGTGACGACCGTTACCAACATCAACGGAACCTGGGCTCTGACGGCAATCAATGCCGCATCCAAGACCATGACGTTCTCCGTAACCAGCACACCAACCGGCGCCTACAACAACGCGACGGACACAACAGACACCTGGACTCGCGCCGTTCCGTGGAACACGTCTGGCATGACCAAGCGGCTGTACCGGACCACGGGATCGACCGGAAGCTGGCAACTGGTCAATGAGACCGGTATCGCCGCGGCGACCACGACCTACAACGACACGCTGACCGATGCGCAGATTGCCGGCGACGATCTGATCTCGACCGGATGGCTGCCTCCCCCTGTCGGCCTGACAGCCTTGTGCGTGCATCCTTCTGGCGCTCTGCTCGGGATGGTTGGAAACCTGTTCTGCGCCTCCGAGCCGTATCAGCCGCATGCCTGGCCAACGGAATACCAGCTTGGCGCATCGTTCAACGGCGTCGGCCTGGCGGTGTTTGGTTCCACTGCGGTCATGGCGACGGCTGGAGTCCCCTTCGTGGTGACGGGCGTCGAGCCCGCATCGATGACCGGCGAGGACGCGCAGGGCATGTATCCCTGCCTGTCCAAGCGCTCCGTGTTGAGTGTGGGCGATGCAGTCCTGTACGCATCGAAGCATGGCCTGGTGCAAGTCGGCGCTTCCGGCGTCGGCATCTTCACCGCGCCGTGGTACACCCGCGATGAGTGGGGGCCGCTGAACCCGGAAACCATGATCTGCGAGGCAGCCGACAGCCGGCTCTATGTGGCCTACACGCAGGATTATGGCGTCGGCGCCATGATCGTTTTCGATGGCGGCAACGTTGTCGGCGTTACCCTGGACGTGGATGAGCTTTACGCCGACCCGGCAACGGGCGATCTTTATGTCACGACCTCGGAAGGCATCTGCCAATGGGATTCCTCCGTAGAAGTTCCGTTGCAGGGCAACTGGCGCAGCAAGGAGTTCGTCTTCCCGAAGCCAATCAACATCGGCGCCGGAAAGATTGAGTTTGATCTGGCGATCGATCCGGATACGGCGGCGGCGCTGGTGGCATTGATTGCCGTCATTGAGGCGGCGAATGCGACGCTGCTACCTAGCCCGGCAACCGATCCGCTGACGGTAGTCATGTCGGATGCGCTTGGCGGCGGCTACGGCGACGACGACTACAGCGAGATCAGCATCAACGGTTGCGCGCTACAGATACCGCCGGAGGATCCACCGAGCAACATCGTCGCGGTGACATTGTTCTGCGGCCCGGACATCATCGCGTCACGCCTGATTTCGAGCGAGCTTGTATTCCGCCTGCCTGCCGGCTACCGCAAGGATCATTTCTCGGTGCAGGTGACATCACAATGCGCGGTAAAGGAGATCCGGCTGGCAGAGACGGCTGGTGAGTTGAGGGTCGCGTGAGAACACCAAAGAAGCCAGCGATCCCATCGACTCCGAAGCCAGACGAGAACCGGGCGCGCTTCGACCAGGCGCTCCGAGAGAACATAGAAATCATGACGGGCCGACGGGCGGAGCCAATCGAACCGCTTGATCCGGCGACGGCGACGGCGGAGGACTGCGCGCACAAGATCAACGAGATTCTTGCGCGCTTGCAATAGCGATGGATCTCGCAGATATCGCACGCCGCTCGAATGTTCCGCTGGATACCGTGCTCTCCAGCCTGACAAAGGCGGATGAATTTGTGAAGCTGTCGCGCGGCGTGGCCACGCGGACCGGAAACGTGGTGCATCTTGCCGCCTTCCCTGTCGGGCTTGGTGGCCGCGCCGTGCTCAACGAGTGCCACGCGGTGCTCAAGCGATGGCACGCCCGGCAAGGCACGTTGCTGGCGCCAGTAAGGCGCGAAAACATCCGGGCGCGACGGATTGCCGAGGCGCTCGGATTCAAGAAGTACGCCGAAACAGAAACGCATGTGTGGCTTGCCAAGGAGGCATCATGAGCAGGAACTTTTGGAAAAACGCAGACGTTGCAGCGCCTTTCGATCCGCACACGTATGGTCTGCGCGACATCTTTGGCGGCGGTGATGCGCCTGCCGCACCTGACTACACCCCGGTTGCGCAGGCTTCGAAAGAATCCGCGCAGATCATGGCGGACCTTGGCCGCGAGCAGTTGGACGAATCCAGGCGACAGTATGAGCAGAACATGGCCGTTGCCAAGCCTGTCGTCGAGGCCCAGCAGCGGATCATGGATGAGACGGCGCGGCAGGGTAAGGACTACTATGACTACAACACCAGCACCTTCCGGCCGCTTGAGCAGCAGATGGTGGCCGATGCCGGCAAGGAGGGGTCGGATGCCAGGATTGAAGAGGCGGCTGGCGAGGCAGTAGCCGATGCGCGCACCGGGCAAGCGCAGGCGACAAATCAGGCGATTCGGCAGGGAATGCGCTACGGCTACTCGCCGGCCAAGATGGCGAAGATGGTCGGCATGCAATCCACGGCGAATGCTTCGGCAGTGGCCGGCGCCGCCACCGGAGCCCGGACCAGGCAGCGCAACCTTGGGTGGGCCCGCAGGCTGGATGCGGCCGGTCTCGGTCGCGGCTTGCCTGGATCCTCGACTGGCGCCTACTCCGTAGCCACCGGCGCCGGCAATTCGGCGGTCGGAAACCAGATGGCACCAGGAGGCCAACTTCTCAGCGGCATGGCGCAGGGCGCCAGCATCACCGGTCAGGGGCGCGGCATGCTTCAGAGCGGATTGACCAGCGTTGCCGGCATGCAGACCAACAACTACAACAACGCGCTGGCGAACGACAGCAGCGGCCTTGGCGGAATGCTCGGGATGGCAAAGACAGGAATGGACATCGCCGGGGCAGCAAAAGGCCTTGGCTGGATAACGTCTGACCGTCGCCTGAAAGAGAACATCAAACTTGTCGGCAAGGACGAGCGCACCGGCTTGAACCTGTACGAGTTCAGCTACATCGGCGACGGCAAGCGCCTGCGTGGCGTCATGGCCGATGAAGTCGAATCGATCATGCCGGATGCCGTGAGCAAGGATGATCTTGGCTTTGCCTCGGTGAATTACGGGGCGCTCGGACTCGAAATGGTGGAGGTTTAATCATGGGCGGACTACGCATGACTCGCAACGATCTGGCGACCTACGAGTTGATGTCGCGCGCCGGCAGCGACATCAAGAGCGGCATGCTGCAATACGGCTTGTCGCGCGCCGCTGATGTGAAGCCGGAGACGATCAGCAGCACGAGTCTGACCGAAACCACGCCGGGCACCGATGGCATGGTCTATGACGAAGACACCGGTCAGTACCTGCCGAAATACATGGACGGCGGCCAGCCGACGGAGCAAGCGCAGGCGCAGATGAACACGCCTGCCGACGGCGTGAGCGAGGCGCCGGAGGGTATGCGCCCCAGCTTCTCGGCCACGACCACGACACGGCACAAGATGGGCGACCGGGAACAGGACGCGCCTTTCTCTCCGGAACAGGTCGATGCGCAGCGTTTCCGCAACCAGGCGGATGTCTATACCCGGTTCGGCATGGCCGACAAGGCGGCGGCGGTGCATGGGCTGGCCAAGGGGCGCGAAGAGGAAGGCGTTTCCAGTCAGATCCGCGCCGCAGGCACCGCCGGCATGAAGGGCACCAAGGACATGCGCGACGAGGAAAAAATGTTCGCGATGTCCAAGAACATGTACGAGGCCGCCATCAAGATGAACCGGCCGGACCTGGCCACTGGCTACTTCAACCAGATGAACCAGAACCGCGAGGCATTGATGGGCAGAGCCAATGACCGCGCCGAGCGTGTATATCGGTCGACCGGGAACATCAGCGGCTACGTCGATACCTACAACCGCTATGTGGCCGACGGCAATACGATCGACGAATTCAAGCGCAACGACGATGGCTCGCATGTGTTCAAGGTCAATGACGGCACCGGAAAGACGCGCGACATCACGGTGCCGAAAGAGCGGATTTCGGAATACCTGCTGGCGCTGCGCGATCCGAAGCGCATTTCCGAGCTCGAAGCCAAGCGCGCCGAAATCCTGTTCAAGGCACAGGCCGATTCGCAGGAGGCTCTGAACAAGCCGGTTGCCGTCGGCAAGGATCAGACGCTGGTGATCCCGGGTACCGGGCAGACCTTCGCGCCGGGCGCGAATCGGGGATTCGACGTGAAGGAGGCCGGACCCATCCTTGACGATGCCCGCAAGATGCTCCTGGAGCGCAGCGGCAACTTCGACCAGGCCTCCGGCAAGTGGAACTGGTCACCGGAAACCACGGCCAAGGCGGTGATCGCCGAACGGCTGTTCATGAAGAACCCGAGCTTGACGCCGGCGCAACTTGCCGAGATTGCCGACAAGGGAACGACCGGAACGGCTGTGGTCGAGGCCGGAGGCAAGCAGCAGCGCGTGCCTGCCGTGTCCTACGGCGGCCGGACCTTCATTCTCGGTGGCGATGCCGGACAGGACACTCCGCAACCCGGACAGCCTCCGGCGCCATCCGTGAAGACCAGCGGCATAGGCACGCGCGAGGTTCGCGGCAAGATTGGACCGGCGCAGGGTGGCATGCAGAAGGCACCAGCAACACCTGCGCAACAAGGAAAAGCAGACCCAATTTCCTACAATGCGCCAGAACTCGACAAGATCGCCGTAGCCGCGGCAGAAGAAAATGGCGTGCCACCAAGGCTGCTGCTAGCCTTGAAGAATGCCGGAGAGAAGTCGAACAACGACCAGGTGAGCAAGAAGGGTGCGGCCGGCGTGATGCAATTCATGCCGGAAACGGCAAAAGCCTATGGCGTCGATCCTACGAATCCAGAATCCGCCATCAAGGGGGCGGGCCGGTACATGGCTGATCTCATCAAGCAGTATCGCGGCAACGTGGCTGCTGCGGTGGCGCATTACAACGGCGGATCCTCGCAAGGAGCGCTTGTCGCCGCAGGCAAGGCACCAAGTTATCCGGAGACGCGCGCCTATCTGGAAAGGGTACTTGCGGCATCAGGATCTCCGGCGTAAAGTAGCAGCGGCGCCACAGTTGCGCCCACAAAAAACCCGCCCTTTCGTGGCGGGTTTTGCTTTTCTGGCTTGCCGTTCTGGCAGTCGACACTCAACATACTGAAGGACGCCCACATGGCTCAAGGTCTTGAGCGGATCCCGCTCGCCGTCGACTCCGATTTCCAGGCACAACCAGTCCGCGCCAACTTCCCCGAAGCACCGGCGCAGGACTTTAAGCTGGTTTCGTTCGAGCCGGACCAGATCCAGGCGCAGGCCGCCACGCCAGCGCCGCGCAGCATGGGAACCGTCGCTACCGATACCGCCTACGGCATGGCCAAGGGCGCGGGCTCGCTGGCAAAGGGCATTGGCTGGCTGACCGGTAGCGAAGGGCTGCAGCAGGCCGGGCAGGATGCCGAGGACTATTGGGGTGAGAAGCAGAGCGCGGATCTCCATCGCCAATTGGAAGCCGTGGGCAAGGCCGAGGGCGTGAGTGGCACCGTGGCGTCACTGTGGAACAACCCTGGCGCGATCGGCGACTACATCGCGACATCGTTGCCGATGATGATTCCCGGCATGGCCGTGGGCAATCTCGGTGCGCGCGGTATCGTCGCCTACGCCGGAAATGCGGCGCGCGGCGCGGCGCTGCGTGCTGGGGCGACGGAAGCGGCAGCCATGCAGGCGGGGCGGATTGCTGCCGAGAAGGCGGCTGAGAAAGCCGCGATGCGCTTTGCCGTTGGCGCCAACATGGTCGGCGAGGGGGCGGTATCGGGTGGCGTCACCGGCGCCGAGGTAGAGAAGTTCGCGCTTGAGCGCGGCGCCACGCCTGAGCAGGCAAAGGCGGCAGCCAACAAGTCGGCGCTGATGGCCGGGGCATGGACAACTGCCGGCGCTGGCATCGGTGCCGGCATGGAAACCCGCGCCATGCTGGGCAAGCTGAAGGATACCGGCATCAAGGGCATGGCCAAGAACGTCGGCAAGGAAGCGCTCGAAGAGGCCATCCAGAATCCTGGCGAGGATTACGCGAGCTACAGCGGAAAGGTGCAGTTCGATCCGGCGCAGACATTCGATCCTGGCAAGTCGGCAGTGCTTGGCGCAATCACGGGCGGCGTCATGGGCGCCGGATTCCACGGCGCAGGGCGTGCCAGCGCGATTATGCGCGGTGAGCGTGAGGACGAGAGCCTTGATGTTGGGGGCGGTGACCAAGGCGACGGCAGCGGCCCCGGCAGCGGCCCCGGCGGCGGATCTGGCGCGCTCTCTGGCGATGTTCTCGGTCCCGAGCAGATCAATGACCAGCGCGGCGGCCCCATGGTCATGCGGCAGCCTGAAACCTACACGCAGATCACGCCAACGGCCTTGCCGCGCCTTGCACTGCCGGCGCCTGATGAGGGCGGCCCGACTGACCGGCAGGTATCCACCGCCATTGGCCTGCTGAAGCACTCGCCGAAGGCGTCCCCGGAACTGCTGCAACGCTTGATGCGCGTCGATCAGACCATGGCGACGATGCTGTTCAACCACTGGCAGGGACAGAGTAATGGCCAAGTCGCTGGAAGTGAAGCTACCGAAATACCTGCGCAAAGCGATCAAGGACAAGGTGCTGACCTTGGCGGAAGCGGAATTGTGGGCGGCTTCAGTAACAACGCAGTGTCATTTACCCCTGATATTGCTTCCCCCGGCGCTGCACAAGGCGGCAAGCCGGGTATGGCTATGGGAACAACCAAGCCGGATGCACTGACCCCGCTCGACGTTCAAGCCCATGCTGCGGCGACTTCGCCCTTCAATGCGACCCCGCAGCCGACCGAGGCACAGAAGCAGGCCGGAACGTACAAGAAGGGGCACGTCAAGTTTCAGGGCATGGACATCAGCATCGAGAACCCGGCGGGCTCGGTGCGATCTGGCACGGATGCCGACGGCAAGGCATGGGAAAACACCCTGCAGCATCATTACGGCTACATTCGCGGCAGCACAGCCAAGGATGGCGACCAGGTCGACGTGTTCATCAAGCCAGGCGCGCAGACCGCGCGCACGGCCTACGTCATTGACCAGATTGACCCAAAGACCGGCAAGTACGACGAGGCCAAGGTAGTTTTCGGCGCCGACTCGGAATCCGATGCCATTGCGATCTACCAGGCCAACTACGCCGAAGGCTGGGGCGGAATGGGCGAGATCACGGCCATGCCGATGGAGCAGTTCAAGGAGTGGGTCAAGAGCGGCAAGACCAAGAAGCCACTGGCCTACGTCGAGCCCAAGGAGATCCGCGCCGCCGCGCGCAAGCCGGCGACTGCCAACACCCTACTGAAGGCGATCGTGAATCGTGGCGGCATCAGCCGCGAGATCATGTCAGACGTTGGCGCCGATCCTGCCGGACGCTACATGCCGGGGCTCTTCACCAAGAGCGGGACAACGGACCTGTCGGCACTGGCTGGCTACCTGTTCGATGAGGACGGATTCCACCAGATCCACCAGGATTCGCCAATCGGCCCGGCGCGCGAGCTTGAAGAGTTGATCGTTCGCGCCCTGGGTGGCGAGCAGATCATGAGCACGGCCGCCATGGAAAGGGGCATGCAGGCCGAGGAAAACGCCAAGATCAAGGACAAGGCGCAGCGCCTTGGCGTCAAGACCGTGGCACGCAAGATCGAGGATATTGCCGCCGACGTGCTGCGCATCGAGTCGCAGAATATGCTTGACGAAGAGACGGCGCTGGAAGATGAGGCGCTGGTAGCCTACAATGAAACCGTCGATGCGCTGCGCGCGGCCTATGGCGACGAGGATGCGGAAACCTTCCTTGAGGATCTGGCCTCGAAGTATCAGGAAGGATCGCACCTGAACTACCTGCGCAATGCCACCATCGACATTCAGGAGAAGATCAATGCCCAAGCCGTTCAATCCGCCGAAAATCCTCAAGTCGCTGCCGAAGCCGCAGCAGGACAAGGTAATGGAACTGGCGGCACGCAGAGTGGCGATCGAACTGACGGCGAAGAGGTACGGCCTGCCCTCGCCCTTTCCGGCCAAACCCCAGCCGAAATCCGCGCAGAAATAGCGGAGCAGGAAGCCGCCGAGGCGCGACGCCGGGCGGAAGATGATCGCGCTGCAGCGTCAGAGCGGCAAGCGCGAATCGATGCAGAGATTGCCAGCCGGCAGGACATTGCCGCCGACAACTTCACCCTCGATGCTCAAGTCAATGACAAGGCGAAGCAGAAGAAGGCCGACGCCAAGCGGATTGATGAGCAGCTTGCAGGGCAGGGCGACATATTCGCCCAATCGAACCAGGAGCCACGCGCCCCCACTCCCGTAGCTGAAAGCCAAGCCACTGTCACATCGGAACCAGTCGATGCCGGAGTAGCGCCCGGCCGGGATGAGGGCGTGCCTGAACGCCAGAAGGACGCCAAGGGAAACCCGATCTACAAGATGGGAGAGCGCGTCGAGTACATCGGCGGACAGTACGAGGGCCGGCATGGCGCAATCAGCCAGGTCACGCCGATGGTGACCACGGTGCTGGGCCTTGCCCGCGATACCGGGTATTACGCGCAAAACCAATCCACCAGCTACTACTACCACGTCAAGACTGACAATGGCGCCGACTTCATGGCGAGCCCGGAAGAGATCCGCTTCGAGGAATCGAAGCCGGAATCCGTGGTTCCCGACATCGCCGTCGACGGCATGGTCATTGAGCCTCGCCGCGTTCTCGATGGCATCGGCTACGCCAAACGTAGCGCCGAAGGTTCGCGCGCCGCTGCGCAGCGTGCCAAAAAGGCATCGAACATTGCCGACCACAAGCGGCAGGCCGTCACGCAAGATGAGAAGGCAGAGCGGTATCAAGCTGCATGGGACGCCTGGGCGGCGAAGTATCCCGCCGAGGCCGAGAAGCTGGCGCCAAAGCCCGCTACGCCAAATGTAGTCGGCGCTACGCCAAATGTAGCTACTGCCGCCGCTGGCGACGTGCTCAAGGCTGCCGGCCTGAAGGTCACGAAAACCACGACGAAGAACGGCAAGCCGGTATGGGAAGTCGGTGGCAACACGCGCGAGCACTCGGACATGCTCAAGCGCCTGGGCGGTCGCTGGTATGGCCCCAAGAAGGTATGGAGCTTCTACAACGACGATCCGACGCCGGCCATTACGCTGAAGCTGGGCGGCCAGGTGACGATCGCCGGCACGCCGACCATACAGATGCCGGACAAGTCGCTTGAGCAGATCGCTGCCAGTAGCCAGCCGGCCGCGGTCAAGGCGCAGGCCGAGCTTGATGCCCGCGAACAGGCAGACGACGTTGATCTTGGCGCGCTGTTCGATGAAGTGCTGGCCGAGGAAATGGCGCCGAAGGCCGACGTGGGCGAAGCGTGGTGGAATTCCCTATCTACTCCGTTCGGGAAACGTCGAGCGCTTGATGCGGTTGGCGTGACCGCTATCAAGCCGGAAGTGAAGTGGGGATACCTGCCGGCTAAGGTGCAGAAAGACCTAACCGCAATCATCGGCACAGAGAAGGATCCGATTACTGCAGAGAAAGTCGGCGTTGGCGAGACGGCGACCGACATCACCGACCAGATCGAGAAGCAAAAGCGTAAGCTGCGCGAGGCAAAGAACGCCAACGATGCGACGAAGGAAGCCGAGGCAGAGAAGGCGATTCGCCAACTTCGGCAGCAGGCAATGACCGAAGATGCTCCGCGTACCGCTGGCCAGGCTGCTGCTTCTGCCGCCGTCAATACCGCGAAGGGCTTGCAGGACACGATTGCGGCGCTGGGCAAGCTGTTCGGGTCCAATGGCTCCCGCTTGTCGTCCGGCCTGACATTTGACGAGGAAACCTATGCCAAGGCCAAGCCGCTGTTCGCCAGCGCCGTGGCACACTTCAAGGATGCCGGTTCCGACCTGAAGGAAACCATGCGCGCCGTGGTTCAGCTTGTGATTGACCAGTTCGGCCCGCAGGTGGCTGGGAACATGAAGGATTACGTTGTCCGGTTCATGGAGGATGTCAAAGCCGGAAACGTGGTCTATGATGAGAGCAAGGAGGCCAGCAATGAAGGAATCGGAAATCCTGATGGCAAGAGCGGCGGCGGGCGCGTCGATGTCGGCGCAGATGCAGCGGCAGGCGAACGACCTGGCCGGGATACTCAGGCAGGAAACAATCAGCAAGATCGCGGCGATGGGGCCGGACGCGCTGGCCGTGGCGAGCCACTGGACGCAATGGGCCAAACGAATGAAGGCGCTGGAAGCGGCGGGCAAGCTGCTGCCGGCGATCGAGGCCGAGGCAACAAGCTGGAAGGCGGCCAGGGAGTACGAGGAACAGAACAGTTGGATGGGGGGAATCGAAACCCGCCAGCTGTACGGAATCGACCTGACGAGCCCGCCCCCGGCGGCGTAGCCAAGACACCTAAGGCGCCCTCTACGGAGGGCGTTTCAGTTTCTGGCAAGTCCGATTTCCAGATCACCGACGAGGACCGCCTGGGTGAAGGTGGCCAGAAAACCAAGGCACGCAACAATCTGGCCGCCATCAGGATGGCCAAGAAACTGGAAGCCGAGGACCGCAAGGCGACATCAGCGGAGCAGAAGGTGCTGGCCAAGTACGTTGGCTGGGGCGGCATCAAGCAGATATTCGATGACGCCAAGGCCGACTGGACCAAGGAACGCACCGAACTGAAGGGGCTGCTGTCTGACGTGGAATACGCCGAGGCGCGGCGGTCCATGCTGGCGGCGCACTACACCAGTACCGATGTTGTCTCGGGCATGTGGGCGGCGGCGCAGCATCTTGGATTCACTGGCGGCCGGGTGCTTGAGCCTTCCGTCGGTGTCGGCAATTTCTTCGGCCTGATGCCGTCCGACGTGCGGGCGAAGTCGCAACTCTTCGCCGTCGAGTGGGACAAGATCACCAGTCTGATCGCAAAACACCTGTACCCGTCGGCGCATGTGGCGAATGCAGGATTCCAGGACATCGAATTCCCGGCCAATAGTTTCGATCTGGTCATTGGCAACCCGCCATTCGGCAAGGACACGCTTTACGACAAGAACCACCCGGAACTGCGGTCGTTCTCGATTCACAACTTCTTTTTCGCCAAGTCGATCGACAAGGTAAGGCCTGGCGGCGTGCTGCAGATGGTCGTGTCGCGGCACCTGATGGATGCCATTGACTCGACGGCGCGGGATTACCTGGCCGAGCGTGCGGATCTGATCGGTGCGATTCGCCTGCCTGATTCCGCTTTCAAGGCGAACGCCGGCACCGAGGTTGTGACCGACATCATTTTCCTGCAGAAGCGCGAACCTGGCGCGGCGCGCAAGGGCTTTGACTGGTCCGGCACCGGAACAGTGACGACGACGCACCCCAAGACCGGCGAGACGTTCGACTTCAACGTCAACAGCTACTTCGTGGCGCACCCGGAAATGATCATCGGCAACCAGGTGCCGACGGGGAAGATGAATAACGCGCCGAACCAGTACAACGTCGAGGCGCGCGATGGCGAAAGCCTGTTTCAGGGCATGGGCAAGGCGCTGGCCAATCTGCCGAAGGACATCATCACGCCCTACGGCAAAGCCCTGCCGGAGCTTGTCAAAGAGGAATCGGCGGTCCCCGAGGGCACGAAGGTCTATGGCTACTACATGGCCGGCAACACGGTCATGCAGCGCCTTCCTGATGCCATGGACAAGCGCCAGGGCCAGCCGGTTGCATTCAAGGACGAGAAGGCACCGCTGCGCGCCGCTGGCATGATCGATATTCGCAATGCCCTGCGCAACCTGATGCGGGCAGAGCTTGCCGAAGGCACCCCGCTGGACAAGCTCAACACGATGCGCGCCCGGTTGAATACCCTGTACGACGATTTCCAGAAGAAGTACGGCTACATCAATCAGCCGTCGAATCGCCGGGCATTCCGCGACGATCCCGACTTGCCACTGCTGGAATCGCTTGAGCCCGAGTTTGACCCTGGCCTGGGCGCAGATGCGGCGAAGAAGCGGGGCGAGGCGGCGCGCAAGCCTTCCGCCAAGCGAGCGGACATTTTCACCAAGCGCGTGCTCGAACCCTTCCACGAAGTCACGTCGGCCGATTCCGCGCAGGATGCGCTGATCGCCTCGCTGAACGCGCATGGCGGCGTCGATCCGGACTACATGAGCGAGCTTTACGGCAAGCCGTGGGACCAGATCAAGGCCGAGCTTGGGGCGCTGGTATTCCACAACCCGAATGGCGGCTGGGAAACCGCCGACGAATACCTGTCGGGGAACGTGAAAGCAAAGCTCAAGCTGGCCGAGGCGGCTGCTGAAGCCAACCCGGACTACCTGCCCAACGTCGAGGCGCTGCGGGCTGTGATCCCGGCCGATATGCCGTGGTCGAAGATCAGCCTGCGCCTGGGCTCGCCATGGATTCCGTCGGACGTGATGGAGCGATTCGCGGCGGATCTGTGGGGCGACAAGGGCGCGTCGATCAAGTTCGTGCGCCAGGTGGCGAAGTGGTCCGTCAAGTCGGACGGCGGCGACGAGACGGCGCGCAAATCGACCTGGGGTGTGACCTATACCAAGCTCAACGGCGGCGCGGCCGTGTTCAGTGCCGGCGATGTCATGGAGGCCATCGCCAACAACCGGGCCGTGGTGATCAAGGAGAACCTTGGATCGTCCGAACAGCCGAATTGGGTGAATAACGAGCCGGCCACCGAGGCGATCCGCGCCAAGATTCAGGACATGGCGGCCAAGTTCAAGGAGTGGATTTGGGAGGACGAGGGGCGCCGCGAGCGCCTGGCCACGATCTACAACGAGAACTACAACACCGACCGCCGCCGCGTCTATGACGGTTCGCACCTGACGCTGCCGGGTTCCTCGCCGAACATTCAACTGCGCAAGCACCAGAAGAACGGGGTTTGGCGGGCCATCACCGATCGCGTGATCCTGCTGGATCAGGTTGTCGGCGCCGGCAAGACGTTTGAAATGGCGGCCATCGCCATGGAACTGCGCCGCCTGGGCATTGCGCGCAAGCCGATGTTCGCGGTGCCGAATTCGCTGGTCAAGCAATGGCGCGACGAGTTCTACAAGCTCTACCCGAACGCCAACGTGCTGGCGGCGACCGAGGCCGACTTTGCCAAGGCAAACCGCAAGCGCTTTTTCGCCAAGATCGCCACCGGCGATTGGGATGCCGTGATCGTGGCGCATTCCTCGTTCAAGAAGGTCGGGGCCCCGGCTGATGTCGAAGCGCGCATCCTGAAGGAACAGCTTGACGAAATCTCCGATGCGATCGAGCAACTGAAGCGCGACCGCGGCGACCGCAACATCGTCCGCGACATGGAGAAAATCAAGATCCGGCTGTCAGAGCGCATGAAGGCGCTGAAGGATTCCGGCGGCAAGAAGGATGATCTGTTGAGTTTCGATGAGCTTGGCATCGATGGCCTGTTTGTCGATGAGGCGCACCTGTTCAAGAACCTGTTCTACTACTCGCAGATGCGCAACGTCACCGGCCTGGGCAACCCCAACGGGTCCGGACGGGCCTTTGATCTGTTCGTCAAGACGCAATATCTCAGCCAGCGCTACAACAACAAGGCGCTGATCGGCTTCGCCACCGGAACGCCGGTATCGAATTCGCTTGTCGAAATGTTCACCATGCAGCGCTATCTGGCATGGGACAAGCTGAAAGAGCAGGGGCTTCATTTGCTGGACGCCTGGGCCGGCGTCTATGGCGACGTGCAGCAAGTCTATGAAGTCCATCCGTCGGGGACCGGCTACCGCCTGTCGACGCGCTTTGCGAAGTTCGTCAATCTGCCGTCGCTGATGGAGCTTTACCGCTCGTTCGCCGATGTCGTGACCATGGACGACCTGAAGCAGCAGGCCAAAGAGGCCGGCGGCGTGTTCCCGATTCCGAAGATCAAGGGCGACAGGCCGCGCAACATCGTGGCCGACCGCTCGGAACAGCAAACCCGGTTCTTCGGCGTGCCCGAGTTCGGCCGCGACGACAAGGGCAGCATTGCCTTCAAGTACCCGGCTGATCTGAAGGTCAGGAAGAGCGACAAGGACGGCAAGTGGTATCCGTGGCTTCCCGATGGGTCCAAGGTAGGCAATGAAGGTTTCGAGACGGAAGCCGAGGCGCTTGCCGAGCGCGATACGCTGGTGCGCCTGCCGTCCGTGGGCTGGAACAGCGGATCTATCCTCTGGAAATTCGAGAACCTGAAGAAGCTGACCAAGGACAGCAAGGGCAAGGTCAATGCGCTTTCGATCACCAACGAAGCGCGCAAGGCAGGCCTTGATTTCCGCCTGATCGATCCGGCGGCGCCAGACTTCAAGGGCTCGAAGATCAACATTGCCGTCGGCGAGATTGTCCGGATCCACAAGGACTGGACCGCCGACCGCGGCGCGCAGCTTGTTTTCTGCGACCTGTCCGTGCCGAAGTCGGCCAGGGCGGCAGCGGCCAGCAAGGAGCGAACGGCCTATGTGCGCGGACCGGATGGGGCGATCAGTGAAGTCAAGGCCACGATTGTTACATTCGAGGGAATGGAGGGGCTTTCATTCCTGGCGGTGAAGCGCGGCGGAAAGGGCGCTGAAGGTGGCTATGCCCTATATGACGGGCTGACTGGCGCCCATACAGGCGTTGCTGACCATGAGAAAAAGAATGCCGTTGCCCTACTGAAGGCAATGCTTGAGAAGGCTGGGACCGAATGGCTTGAGGATCTGCAAGACCGCTACGGCGAGATCACCGACGCCGACATCGCCGACTACAAGGACGCCCAAGGCAAGGAAGAGGAAGCGGCCGAAGAGGGCGCAGACGACACGATCAGCATGTCGGAACTGCTGGCGCTGGCCGGCGGCAATCAGTTCTCCGTCTATGATGACATTCGCACCAAGTTGATCGCAAAGGGCATCCCGGAGAAGGAAGTCGCCTTCATTCACGACTACGACACCGCGACCAAGAAGAACGAGCTTTTCAAGAAGGTCAAATCCGGCGAGATCCGCGTGCTGCTGGGTTCGACGGAGAAAATGGGCGCCGGCATGAACGTGCAGGAGCGCCTTGTCGCCCTGCATCACCTGGATGCACCATGGCGGCCGTCCGACCTTGAGCAGCGCGAGGGGCGCATCGTCCGGCAGGGGAACAGTCTTTACAAGCGCGACCCCGACGGCTTTGAAGTCGAGATTATGCGCTACGGCACCAAGCAGACCTACGATACCCGCATGTGGCAGATCATCGAGCACAAGGCGGCTGGCGTCGAACAGTTGCGCAAGGCCGGCGACGATCTGCTTGAAATCGATGACATCGGCGGCGAGGCAGCGAACGCGGCCGACATGAAGGCGGCGGCCTCCGGCAATCCGCTGATCCTTGACGAAATCAAGTTGCGCAATGAAGTGAAGTCGCTGGAATCGCAGCAGTTCGCTTACGCCCAGGCGCGCGCCACGATGCAGGACAAGGTTCGTTGGTATCGCGGGGCGCCGGATCGCGCTGAAGATCGTATTGCTGAAGTTCAGCCGTACATCGACGCCGCCGAAAAGAACCCGGCCGAGCCGTTCGCCTACACCACGGCAGACGGCAAGACCATCACCGACAAGAAGGACGTGGCAACGCCGATCAGCACGGCATTCGTTGAGGCAGCCAAGGCGGCGCTTGGCGAGACGATCAACGCCGGTACATATCGCGGCCTGCTGTTGCGCCTGCGCAAGACCATGGGCGGCGTCACGGCCTACCTTGGACGCGGAGAAAAGCCGCTACCTGCTGCCGATTACGGCATCGAGGATAAGTTCTCGCCGTCCGGATTCTTCACGCGGCTGGACAATGCTTTTGACCGGGTGCGCAAGAACATCGAGCAGGAGCGCGAAAGCGCCAAGGCATCCGTTGATCAGATCCCGAAGCTGGAAGCCGAGATCGCCAAGCCGTTCGCCCGCGAGGAAGCGCTAAAAGGCGCGCGCACCAAGCACCGCGAGGTAGTTTCCAAGCTGCAGAAAGCCGGAGGCGGAATCGAATTGACGCCGGCCATGCAGAAGGAGCTTACCGCGGCGATCGAGGAAAGGACCGGGAAGAGGGAAGGCCGAATCGCAGAGCCGTCAACTACTGCGCCAGGGCAATTCAATTCGCCGAAGCTCGGGGCCAAATTTGCAAGCGCGCACGATGGCGTTCAGTGGCTTTCGGAGAACATGGAAGGTGAAGGCTATCGGGCCATTGCGAAAAAGATATTGCCGTTCCTTCGGTCGGTGCCGATCCATTATGTGAAAGTGGGTGATGTTGTTCCGGCTGAAGTAGCGGATTTGCTATCGAATGGCGCCGCTGCCGTGGCCTACCAAGTTGGCGACATTGCCGACGGGAAAGACGCCATTTACATTCTTGATGGGACGGGAGACACCGAAGAAGCATTGCTACATGAGGCACTACATATCGCCACGTCACGGCGACTGCTTGATCCTGCTGCGGCCGCCGGGTTCTCCGATATAGCGAAGGCGATACGGAGTGCCCTGTATGACGCAGGCGCAAGGTCAACCGATCAGAAATTCAAGCAGGCCGTCGAGTTCTTCCGCAAGGAATTCAGGTCGCCAGGCGAGTTGATAGCCTATGGATTCAGCAGCCCGGCATTCCAAGATTTACTGAAGCTGATGGCGGCTGATGGAAAGTTCTATACTGACTATCGGACTCCCGCCGAGCTTGCCAAGGTCAACAAGAATGCGCCCTTTCAGAAGCAGAAGCCAATCGCTGTTCCTGAGTATTCAATGTGGCATCGTTTTGTCGATGCTATCCGTTCGCTCTTTGGCCGGGAAAAGGCATATCAGAAAGCCTATGAGCAATCGATTGAAGCCAACCGCGCCATTGCCCGCAATAACGAACTTGCATCGCGGGTGGAGTTCAAGACCCTCGAAGAGAAACTCCATAGCCTCCTGGATGAGCTTCTCAAAACCCAAGAGCAATCGCTTTCTCAGAAGGCAACCACGCTGCCTATTAGGCTAGCGCAAGGCCAGACATGGGGTTCCCCCGTCGAATCCCGCACCGACGACCTGCTCTACAAGATGCAGGACAAGCACGTCGACCTGAAGCGTGTGCAGGAGGGTATCAAGAAGGCCATCGGCGGCATTCGGGACGATATTGACGCCTACCTGCATGAGGAACTGTTCCACGGCCGCGCGGCAAAGGCGACTGAGGAATTCCTTGAGCGCGAGCTTCAGCCGTTCGTGGGTGAAATGAAGCAGCGCGGCATTACCATGGAGGCGCTGGAAAATTTCCTATGGGCACGGCACGCCGCCGAGCGCAATGCGCAGATCGCCAAGATCAACCCGGACATGCCTGATGGCGGCTCCGGCCTGACCGATAAACAGGCGGCCGACCTGATGGCCGGCAAGGACGTGACAGTAGGTGGCCAGACAGTCAAGGGCATCGATCAGACCAAGCTGCGCAGCCTCAACGACTTGGCACGCAAGGTCGACATGATGGTGGCCGGCAATCGCATCCTGCTGGAAACCTATGAGCTTGAAACGCCGGATACCGTTGCGGCCTGGAAGGGTGCCTACAAGCACTATGTCCCGCTGCACCGCGAGGACGCAGACGCGCCGTGGGCTGGCCCTGGCACCGGCATGGGCTATTCGGTGCGCGGTTCCTCAACCAAGCGCGCCACGGGCTCATTCCGGCCGGTAGAGAATATTCTGGCGAACCTGGTACTGCAGCGGACTCGCACGATCACCCGCGGCGAGAAGAACCGTGTTTCGCAGTCGCTGTACGGTCTGGCCAAGGAAATGCCGAATCCGGAGTTCTGGAACACGGACGACGCGCCGAAGATCCGCACCGTCGAGAACAAGGCCATCTATCACGTCATGGACGGGCAGACGGAAATCGCCAACTTCACCAACATGGCGGACGCCGAAAGGAAGGCGCGCGGCAACCCGGCTTGGTACGTCTATCAGGATTGGGGGGATCGTGTTGTGGAGAAGATCGACCCGACATTCCGCTCCAAGCCGAATGTGGTTTGGGCGCGCTTTGGCGGTGAAGATCGGTTCGTGATTTTCAACGAGCGCGATCCGCGCGCTGCGCGCATGGCCGAGTCGATCAAGAACCTGGACGCCGACGACATCGGCAACCTGCTGGGTGAGGCTTCCCGGTGGACGCGCTACTTCGCCTCGATCAACACGCAGTACAACCCGATTTTCGGGGTTATCAACCTGTTCCGCGACGCGGGGACCGGGCTCTTGAACCTCAAGAGCACGCCGTTGGAAGGCCAGCAAAAGGCGCTGATCGGGAACCTGTACTACACGCTGCCGGCGATCTACAAGGCCGTGCGCACCGACCGGGCGGGAGGCAAGCCAACGGGTGTATGGGCGGATCTGTGGGAAGAGTTCCAGGAGGTCGGTGGCAAGACCGGCTACCGCGATATGTTCCGCAACAGCCATGAACAGCGGGAAGCCCTGGAAAAGGCGCTTGATCCAAAGTGGTGGCAGGACAAGCTGTGGGGTAAGGCGCTGACGCTGGGCGGTACGCTGGCCGTGCCGGAGCAGTTCTTTGCCGAAAAGATCGGCAAGCCGGTATTCGAGTGGCTGTCCGACTACAACACCATGATGGAGAACGGCATCCGGCTGTCGGCCTACAAGGTCGCGCTTGATCAAGGGCTGAACAAGGAGCGCGCGGCCAGCGTTGCCAAGAACCTCACGGTGAACTTCAACCGCAAGGGCCAGGTCGCGCGGCAGGCCGGCGCGCTCTATGCCTTCTTCAATGCGTCGGTTCAGGGCACGGCGCGCATGGCCGAGACGCTGCACCATGGGGCCAGGCCTGGGGATTTGCTGGGCAAGGCCGGCAAGCAGATCGTCTATGGCGGGATGTTGCTCGGGTCCATGCAGGCATTGATGCTTCTGGCTGCCGGATTCGATGACAAGGAGCCGCCGGAGTTTGTGCGCGATCGGAACATCATCCTGCCGATTCCGTTTGGCGACAAGAAGTACCTGACGCTTCCGCTGCCGCTGGGCTTCCATGTGCTTCCGGCCGTCGGCCGGATCAGCACGGAGTTTGTTATCGGCGGATTCAGGAATCCAGGGAAGCACCTTGTCCATATCCTTGACGTGCTAGCGGACTCGTTCAACCCGATCGGGAATGCTGGCCTGTCCATGCAGACCATCGCCCCGACCGTCCTTGACCCGGCGGCGGCGTTGGCCGAGAACAAGGACTGGACCGGCAAGCCAATCTACCGCGAGGACTTGTCAAAGCTGTCGCCAACGCCAGGCCACGCGCGCACCAAGGACACGGCCACGGCACTGAGCAAGGGGCTCGCCTACGCGCTGAACGCGGCCAGCGGCGGCACGGAGTTCAAGCAAGGGCTGCTGTCGCCGACTCCCGACCAGATCGACTACCTGATTGGGCAGGTAACGGGCGGTGTTGGCCGCGAAGTGTCCAAGGTGATGCAGACCGGTGGCGCGATGATGTCTGGCGAGGATCTTCCGCCGCACAAGATGCCGCTGGTAGGCCGGTTCTATGGTGACGCCAAGGGGCAAAGCGCGGTCAGCAGCCGGTTCTACGACAACCTCAAGACCATGAATGAGCACCAGGCGGAATACATGGGTCTGGCGAAGTCGGGCCGCAGCACTCAGGCCGGCGCGTACCTGAAGGAAAACCCCGAGGCCGCCATGTTCCGCGAGGCCGACTCGATGCAGCGCTATGTGTCTCAGCTTCGGAAGCAGAAAACCGACCTGATGGCGAAGTCAGCGCCGCGCGAACAGGTCAAGGTGATCGAGGACCGAATCAGTAAGGCCATGGCGGACTTCAATCAGCGCGTCGAGTCGATCAAGAACCCGCCACCCAAGGCGCCGCCCCGCGGCATGGAGCGCGTTCCGGCCTACTGACCGAACGCGCGCCAGATCGTCCAAATGATTTCGCCGATGTAACCGACGATCACCAGGGCGTTGAGGAAGAAAAAGACGATGTAGGCAGAGTCCATGCGCACATGGTAGCCCAATGCTGTGGCAAGCCGAGGGAATGAGAGGGAATTTTGGCGGCGTGACACACCAAAAACCTGTCTAATACTCGATGCCATACCGCGACACAGCGCGGCTCTACAGGCAGTTATTTATCATTTCGTTTTAGACAGCACCGCAAAAACGCTGTTTTGCAATCAGCATCTTACCGCGCATTGCTACGCTTACTTATGCCGTAAATGTGACATGCCATTCTGTGCGGTTCTCCGGGCGATTTGTCTAATAAGGCGCGGTATCTGTCTAATACTTTTGCTTGGCGACCGGGGTAACGATCGGCGTTTCCTTGCTGCGCAGGTAGCGCAAATGGCTGGATTCCGAGTGATGTCCGAGTAGTGCCATCGAGTCAATTCCCTGCTTTTTCGCGTCCGTGGCGGCCTTGGCCCTGATGTCGTGCATGTGGGCATCCTCAACCTTTGCGGCGGTGCAGGCGCGGTCCCATAGCGTGCGGACGGTGTTGTAGGTGAAGGGCGTTCCCTTCCTTGAGTGAAACAGCGTCATGCCCTTGACGGACTGGTGCAGAGCCCTGGCCGTAGCGACGGCAGCGCGCAAGTCGTCTGTCCATCCGACGATGAGCTTGTTCTTGGTTTTCTGCTGCTTGAATGCGATGCCGTCCTCGCCCAGGTCGCTGATCCGGATAGCCAGCACGTCGCCGATCCGCTGGGCCGTCAGGTAGCTGATGTCCATGATCGCCCGCAGCGTCGGGGTTGCCTTTTGCCAGATGGCGGCGAATTCGGCATGGGTGATGTAGCGATCCCTTGTCGCCGTCGCCAGTGGCCTGACATCGCGGGCGACGTTGCGCTCAACAAGCTGCTCGCGGAATGCGTACTCAAGCGCGCCGATCAGCACGGTGCGCATGTGGTTCGCCATGCCTGGCTTGTGCCGGTGGTGGTGCATGATCGCCATGATTTCCCGCGCCGTGACCTGGGCCGGGGTGAATTCGACAAGGATCTCGGAAAGCTGGCGGACGACAACGCTGTAGGTGCGCCGGGTCTTGGCGGCGATCTCGATGTCGTTCATCCAGCGGATCAACAAGTCGGGCATCTTCTCGCCGCCAGTCTCGCGCCGGCTGGCGTACTCGCGCAGCGCCTCGCCCTCGGTCGCTCCTAGCCGGATCCACTTACCTCGCTGGACCAGGTAATAGGCTCCGTGTTTAGCGTAGACGCAGGCTGGGAGTTGGCGATTTGTCTTGCGTGGTCGCATGGAAAATGGCGTCTTTGAACACAACAATACTACCATCGGGCCGGGTGCGGTAAGGGATGCCGAGCGTATCCAACACCTTACGCTGCGCCGGGATGCGCTCGCGCTCGGTGATCTCTGCAATCTCTTGGCGGGATAGGATCAAAACACGTCCTTTGGATGCCGATCTGCCATTGCCGCGTCGATAGCGTCACGCAGCCTGGTCAGTTCAGCGCATGAGATTCCGTAGAAAACGCAGTCCGTTGGAACGCCGTCGATAATTATCTTGGCGTGGCGTGGGTTCGACTCAAGCCAATCCAGCCGCTCCGTATCGCGCTTTAACTGATCCTGCGTCTTTACTTCTCCCGCGCTAAGGGCTTCCAGGAATAGCGACTTCTTTCTTCCGCAGGTTGGGCAGACCGTTCCGTCTGCGAAGAAGCTCTCAGGGCGACGCGAACAAGTAGGGCAGTTGAGTTGCTTTGCCAGCCTGCGCGCCGGGTCTTTGCTGTCGAGGCTCATTCGTCATCATCCTCAAGTGAAGCATTCGCGCTACCCGCGTTGCGTATCATGTCCATCACCATGCCAACACCTTCGTCGTCGCAGCGGAGCGAGACTCCAAGCAAATTGTTTCGGTACATGTACTCCGCTGCCTTCGCAGCGACATCGTTGCTTGGCGCAACCCGGTTAAGCTGCCGGCAAAGCCGATTCACCAACGCAGCAAGGTTTTCAATTACATCGGCGGCCTCGTCAATGCAGTCGCGCGGGCTTGGGTTCTCTGCGCTCAGTTTCCGTAGTTGTTCAACCACGTTTCTCATTTCATCAACTCCAATTTCAGTTCGTCCATCAAAAGCGGGTCGCTGTTTTCGACGCCGAACTTCAGCAGCTTTGCGTAGCACTGCCCGAGCAAATTCCGCAAGGTCGCAATCTCTGCAGCACATTCGCCGTGCGGATCGCCGTCAGGCTGTTCGTCAAAGCTCATGCTGTTCCCCTTTGAGAATCTTCTCGATAGCCCCCTTGCACATCAGCGCGCCATCCGTGGCCAGCGACGATCTGCGCTGGTCAAAGGCGATGCCGTGGCAGGCGCGCACCGCCTCAATCAGCGAGTTTTCCCGCGCCGCCTTCCATACCTCAAGCGCCGCGTGATACTCGGCATTGACGTGGTGCTGGGCCTCTTGCCAGTATTCATCGAAGGTCATTGCGCAATCTCCACGCCCCATCGCTCGCCGCAGTCCTTGCACTGCCAGCGCTCGAATTCGCCGTCGTCGCTCTCATAGGTGCATTCGCGGTTCTTGTGGTCGCACTTCTTCGCCGTCTCGCCAGCGCCGACTTTTGGCACGGCTGGCAGCGGCATCCAGTGCGTCGGCACGCTCGACCAATTGCGGTTTCGCTTTTCCATGTGGCGATGGTTGAGCATCAGGCTGAACCACGGGTTGCCAGGCTGAAAGCCTGACTGAAACGGGCTTTTGAACACCCCGAGCCAAACGCCGTCTGCGTTTCCGAGTAACACATAGGTTCCGTCCTTCGGCGCAGTCTCAATCGGCTGCCACCGTTCTTTCGTCTGTTCCATCAGTTCTCCCCCTGCTGAACGTCAATATCCGGGTCCAGCGCTGCCAGATGCTCAATCACCGCGGCGGCGCGCTCCATCAGGCCGGCGCTGATCCCCAAATGAAACGCATCGCGCACGTTTGGCGCGTAGGTGCGAAGATCCGCGGCCAGGGCCAATAGGTTCTCGGTGCCAGTGGCTGGGGTGGTCATACGATCCATTTCTGTTCTACCTGGTCCCATTCAGCAGGCCATGACTCAATGATTGTGTTGCCGAAGATCACGTCGCCAATCGGGTAGCCAAGCTGGTAGGTCCGCTCTGGTTTGAATGCCATCAGTGTCTCGCCGGGCTCAATCTCCACGGTCACGACGCGCTTGCCGGCTTTGTTGGTGCGTTCGCTGGTGATCTTCATGCGGCCTTCCTACGCAAGTCCTGCGCGTCGAGCAAGGACGACAAATGCTGTCGCAGCCGTGAGCGCCACAACGCCGTTTCCTGCGCACTTGAGACGTGCGGCTCGGCTATCGCCCATGTCGAAGGCCAGCCCATTAACCACGCTGCAAAAAGCGGGTTCAAGCGCTGGGGCGAGTTCGGGGTGCTGCTGGATGATTGCGGGCCATCGTTCATCGTTGGGTCCTGGTGCGAAAAGTAAAACATCACGAAATTCGGTAGCTGATCGGCATGATTCCTGCTCCGTCCGTCCGTCCGTCCGTCCGTCCTGGTCATGTGCTGGCTGCTGTTGGTCCCCTTGTGGTCCCTGGCGGCAGGAGTGGGCCAATGCGCGGCTGACGAACTCAGGTCGTCCGACAGCATCCCGGTCGCATTCACCGCGCCGCGGGCTACCTTGTTCTTCCATGCGTCCGAGTCCGGATGTGTTGGCCCCCGGCGGGCATCCCCATCGCGCTGCGCCGGCGTCGGCCACTGGCACACCTGACCCGCCAGAATCGGATCGCCCTTGCTGCCGATCTGGTTCGGCCCGCCCTTCGTGCCGTCCGTCGCTCGCGGTGTCGCCCACGCATGGCGCACTTGCGATTCCAAACCAACTGTCCTCTTGCCCTTGTCGGTCATGCCCTTGTTCGCCACCACGTCCGCCGATACTGATCTGCCGCCGTTCGGGCAGTTGGGCATCATCCAGTGCGTGACCTGCTTTGCAAACTCCCCGCCCGCGCCGTGCTTTCCCGTCGCCGCTTCCTGTCCAGCCATGCCGTGCGGGGTCAGCCATGCGCCAGGCGAGGCAGAACCAGCGCTCGCGGCCGTGGCTGGCACCCACGTCGGACGCGGATAGATGCATCCATTCCGCATCCCAGCCGAGGTCGGCCAGTTCTCCCACGACGCGGGATGCCGCGCGTTCGTCGAGTTCGCCTTCGGCCTCGTCCATAACGGTGGCGGTGGCAGAAGCGATGCCTGCGACGTTCTCCAGAAACAGGAGCCACGCACAGCTATCGGTGGCGATTCGGACAACCTCAAAGAACAGTCCGCTGCGCCTGCCGTCAAGGCCGGCGCGCTTTCCGGCAACAGACAAGTCCTGACAGGGGAATCCGGCAACGATGCAATCCACTTTTCCACGCCATGCTGCTGCATCGAAGGTGGTAACGTCGGACCAGACAGGTGCCGCATCCAGGCTGCCTTCTTCCATGCGCGCGACCATGACAGCGGCGGCGTGAGCTTCCCGCTCAACGTGGCATAAGGTGCGATGCGCGATGCCCAGGTAGTCGAGCCCGGCTCGCAGTCCTTCATCGAGCATTCCAACGCCGGAAAACAGGCTGATAGAGGTAAGTGGAGCCATGTCATTCCAAATCTTCCAGCATCCCTTGTGGGCCAAGCACGCGCGCCTCGATGCCAGCCAGAACCTTCTCCTGCTTCTCGGTCAGCGTCGCGCGCTGCTTGATGCTGGGCATGTTCATAGCAAGAATCCCCTTTCCTGCATGAAGTCGACGGGGTGTTTCGCGTGTTTTTCGTGGTTGCATTTCGACCTTAGAAGTTTCCACTGAAACACGTTTTTACCGACACGATGCGGTGCTATGCGCCTTTCAAGTGGGATATGTCCGTAGGGCGACGGCGGCGCGTCATTGAGGTCGTAGCCGTTGGCAAGTCCGTCGCTCACTTCTCGATCTCCTTGAACTTCTCGCAGGCTGGCGCGGTGGCCTGGATGTCGGTCTTGGTGCCGTGAGTCCAATACTCATTCATCAACCAGCACTTGCTGAAGCGCCTCGAATACTCGGCCACGATCCGGTGTTGGCAATGCCGGCATTCCTTCCCCTGCGGACCTTGGCCAGGCACGCCGGCATAGAGCCCCTTCGGCGGGATTGGGTAGTCCTTGCCGAAGATGCTTATGTGGGTCCGGCGTGCGGCCATGGCTTACGGCGTCCCTTGCAGGATCAGGAAGCCGGTTTCCGCCTTGATCTTGTCCAGGGCGGATTGCACGGCCGTCTTAAAGGCGCGATCGGGGCGGATCAGTTCGTACCAGAACGTGACCTTGCCGCCGCTGTCCCGGTACTTCAGGCGGGCTTCGACCGGGTAGGCATCGGTGCTGCCGTCGAATACCGGCAGGGCCAGGGTGAAGCGCCTGAATACCTCCATGACGGATTTCGTTTCCTTGGTTTCGTCCTCGACGTACTCGAAGCGGACCCCGCCGTTTTGCAGGTTGATGTGCGACTTCACCTTCTTGTCGGCGTGAAGCTCGAAAGCCTGGGCCATGGTGAGAATGTCGGCGCCGCTCGGGGATCCATTGACGGAGCGCACGTCGCCCTGGTTATCTTCCAGCCAGGTGGCAAAGTCGCCTTGGTTCATCTGCTTTTTGTCGTTGCCGGTCCAGCGCTTCCATTCGACGGCCAGGGCCGGCGCGAAGGTGCAGCGATGGTCGCGCCACTTCGGGTTATCGGCGCCGTGGTCATTCATCAGCGCGCGCAGCGTGCAGACGGATTTCTCGGCGTCGACCTGTGCGTAGATCACGCATTCGTCCATGCTGCCGTGCTTCTTGCTGTAGGCGATGAAGCTGTCCGTGGTGGTGACGGTGACTTCGGCGCGCTTGCGGGTCGGGAACGGCAGGAACCGCTCAAGGTTATCGACGGTGCAGCCTTCCGGAAGGACGGCGAACGGCACGCGGCCTGCGCTATCCAGCAACGGAACCTGCGGGCCCGCCAGCAAAGCGCCAGCGTCGAGGGCTTCTTTGATGCCGCTGATTGGGGTGATGTTGTCCTCGTCCATGATTAGGCGCTCACGGTCTTGAGTTCGCGGGCCGGCTCGGTGGCAACGGGCTTGAGTTCCAGTTTGACCTGGCGCGGATCGTCGGCCATCAAGTTGCCATCCGGAGTTGCCCAAAGCAGCGACTCGGGCGGCAGTCCCTTCGGCTTCTTGATCGACACGGACGCCTTGACGGCGAGCGCGCCGGCGGTGCTGGGCTTGACGTCGACCTTGAGGGTCAGCGTTCCGGCCTTGTTGTTGGCGACGATCGCCTTGATCAGGTCGGAGAATTGCTCCCCGGCATGGTCAAGAAGTGGGACCAGATCGCCGCTATCTGTCTCTACGCGGACATCGCGCAGGTTTTCGTGGATTAACTTACTCATGGTGCTTTTTCTCCTTCGTGGTGGATTTACTGCGGGTCGATCTTGGTGAACTTGTGGCCAGGCGTTTTGATGTGCTTGCCCAGGTGCGCGCCGATGGACTCGGCTTTTTGAAGTGCTGCGTACTGCTCGGCGCTGATCCCTGGATAGTGGTACAGCGAGCCGCCATGCTTGTAGCGCACCGCCAGCGTGTTCGTTACCGGGCAGTGGCCTATCTCGGAAACCTGCGAAGATTTGCAGGCGCACATGGCGATGGTGGGGTGCTTGGGTTTCATGCTCTGCCTTTCATGTGAGCGCGATGCTTCGCGCGGTTCTTTGTCTTGATGGCCGCGCGCTTGGCTTGGGCTACGGTGCCGGGCGGGTGCTTGGGGAAGCGGGCGTCAGTGGCCTGCGCCGTCGATCGACCGGCCCGCTGTGCGTAGCGGTCCATCGTGGAGCCCAGGTTGAACAGCACGCCGCGGAAGCCGGCGGCGGCAGCGGCGGCAAGCCCGATCAATCCGATGCGGCGGCTCATGCTGCGGCCCTCTGCATTGCGACAGGGACGCTGGCGACCGTGGCGACATGCTCAACGATGGCCCGGCAGATCAGCGGGAAATCGCATTCGCGGTACAGGCGAGCGTTCTTGTCCTGCGTGGCAACAAACCCAAGACCAGCGAGGAATTCACTGGACACGGTGAATCCGAGCATGGCGTTGATTTCGCCAAGACGGATATAGCGGCCGTTGTCGTGGACCGCAACCGCAGGAGTGGCCGTCCCTCGGGAATCCCCCAAAGGCTCCTGCGGTGCGGTTTTCGGTGGCGCGGTGGTGCTGATCGAATCAACAAACGCTCTCGCATTGGCATCGGCTACGCTTTTCTCTGCCAGCACCGGAACTGTTACTGCGGCATGGAGGCGTTCGGCCTCAATCTTTGCGGCTGCCGCTTCTGCTGCGCGCGCTTGCATGGCCCGTTCCGCCTCTTCTGCCTCGCGCCTTACTGCGGCCTGTTCGAGCTCGATCTTGGCGCGCTCCTGGGCGGCGATGCGCTCGCGCTCGGCTTCGAGGCGCTTGCGCTCTTCATCGGCGTGCTTGTTGATGCGGTTCAACACGATCGCCTCAAAGGCCGCGGCCGGCTGATTGACCAGTGCAGACAGGTCGGAGAACAGAAATTCGTACCCGGCCGCAATCTCGGCATACTGGTTCAGGTTGATCGTGATGCGGTCGGCTGCCTCGTTCGCGGCCAGCTTGGCGCGCGTCAATTCGGCATCGACGGAATCACGCAGGCTTTGGATGGTCCGCTTGTTCTTGGTGGCCGCAACGAAGTCTGCGGGAACGGCCGGCATCATCACTTCGCCGATGCGCTTGTTCAGCGTGGCGATATGCTCGGCGAGCTTGGCCTTGCCCTCCTGCATGATCTCGACCTTGATGGAGTCCTTGCGGCGCGTCACCAGCTTGTCGAGTTCCAGGCGCTTCGAGGCCATCAGCTTTTTGATGTCGTCCAGTGCGCGGAATACCGCATCGATGTCGCTGGCCTGCGCCTGGGCCTGGCTCTTGACCAGATCAATGCGCTTCTCGCCAGCATCGAGGAACTTGACCATTTCTGCGGCGTCGGCAAAGTGCTGGTCGGTTTGGAGGTCGGTGTTGATTTCGGCAATGCGCCGGCCGACGATCTCGCGCCATTGCGTGAAGTTGCTCGCTACGATGCCGCCGCTGATCTGAATGTCCAGAACGGGCAGGGATTCGACGGGCGCGGCAACAGGGGCGGCGGCGACTTCTATGTGCTGGTAGTTCGCCAGATCCTCGGCGAATTGCTTCCAGCCAGCAATCAGCGCGGCACGGCGCGCGGGCTTCGACTCGTACCAAAGCTGTGCGGTGATCTGCTCCCCATCGCAGGCGGTAAAGAGCGCGCGAGTGGCGCCGGACACAAGCATTTGCTGCTCGACTTGCGGCCAATAGGTGCCGTCCAGGTCGCCGGTGTCGATCATGGTTTCCACATTGACGCTGGCGAGCTTGTTCTCCCACGACGTCGACTCGTCCATCGTCAGGCCGTCGAAGCTGGCCAAGAGCGGCAACCCGTCGATTTCAGCGGCGCCGGTTGCCGGGAACAGATCCTCGCCGATGATGGCCTCGGCCAGCGGGCGGGCGATGGCTTCGGCTTCGTGGCCGGAATCGAAAAGGCGCTGCTTGGCGGCATCAACCTCTTCCGTTAGGCCGGTCGCCTTCTCCCGCAGGAGTTGCTGCCGGGTCTTGTACTTGCTCAAGCCCATCATGGCCGGCGCCTCGCTGGCGGTGAAGTGCTTGGCGCGAATGTCCAGCCATTCCTGGCTGCCCTGTGCTGCGTCTATGGTTTTCATGCTGATGTTCTCCTGGTGTTATTTGTTGAGTTCGGAGCGGCGGGACTTGTAGATCGCCGTGGCGTTCTCGCGGTCCGCTTCCGGCAGGGTGGCGATCAGGTCGGCGTGCGCGTCGAGTGCATCCACGTCGCCGGCCTTGCGCATCTTCTCGATCAGCTTGTCGGCCTCGGATTGATTGGCGGCCGGGTCGCTCTTGAGCGTGGCGATCTGCTCTTCCGTGAGTGGCGCCTTGCTGCTGGCCATGGCAATAATCTGGTCGGCGGTTTTCTTGCCGTCCGCGATCAACTTGCGCCAGGCCGGCAGGTTCTTGTCGAAGTCGGCTTGCGAGTAGGGCGGCTTTTCGGTGGGAGCCCCAGGCTGATTGCCGCCGTTTATCGGTTCATCGGCCGGGGTGTCGATGTAATCGGGGCGGCCGTCCGGATTCAGCACGGCCATGTCGGACTCGAATGCCTTCTGGAGTTCAATCGACATGACGCCCCACTTGGAGAGCAACTGCCGCAGCATGGTCTTGAACGCCATGCCGTCGAAGTCCTTTTCCCAAAAGGTGTAACCCTTCTTCGCGGCGAAGCCCTTGGAATACTTGAGCGCGTGCGCTTCCATCTTGGCGCGCGACCAGTACATCGTCTTGATGAAGCCATTGACCAGTTCAAACATGGCGTAGTAGCCGGTCGTCGGCGTGTTCTCGCGCACGGCGTCGTCATCGATCAGCTTGGTGTAGAGATCCTCCGTGAGCGGGTTCCAACTCACAAGCTCGCCGTCCTTGATGGCGATTACGTTGATGCGCCGGTACTGGCCGGAACGGATGGCAAGCTGGATATAGCCCTTGTAGCCGATCTGGAAGGTGGCGACCGTGCGGCCGTTCTTGCGGTCCTCGAATGGGACCATGTAGAAGTGGCCAAGGGCCGGGCTCGGCGACAGATCCAGGGCGGCGCCCTGCAGGCCGGCGGACAGAATGGTGCCGTTGTCGCAGACGGAGAGTGCCGGGTTGTTGCTGACGCAGGCGACGATCGAGGTAATGAATCCGTCGCCTTTCTTCCCGGCGATGATCTCGCCGATCTTGCGCTTGACGCCATCGCCCGCCATGAAGGCAGAAAAGGTGTTGCGCCCAGCGACTGCGGTTTGGCTTTGTGTCATCGGTGCATTCATGCGATTACTCCTGGTTATGCCGCTTCTGCGGCTTTTCTGTAGTCGGTGCTGACGGGCATACCCCATAGGCCAAAGATCGGCCGCGGGATCGGGTCAGGTTCTGCGATGCGCTTCATTGCCTGCGCTTGGATTTCTTGTTGCGCAAGCCGCTGATTCGGCTTTTCGGCATCCTCGCCAGGGCCGGCAACGTAGATGGCGTGGTAGTGCTTCCCGATCAGTACCCAGCGGTCGATGTGCATCAACCCTTCCGGCCTTTGGTGTAGCGCGCCGGATATGCTCCCCTTCGGAACCTCAAGCAGCGATGCCATGTCGGCCTGGTCAAGCTCGCGGTGATCATCAAACGGGGCGACGACGCGCTCCCAAATGCGCAGCTTGGTGCGCTTGCCTTTGTTGGCCGGGGCGTTGCCGGATTTGAAGCGGCTTGCTACGCCGTGGTTGTGGCCTGGCTGAAACTTTCCGCTATGCGGTTTCGACAGCCCAAGGCGACCGGCACGCTGCCACACGCCACCTTTGGTTCGGCGAAGGAAGAGCGCAATAGCCTCGACCGGCATGGTTGCGTAGTGCTGACGCAGGTAGTCGTCCTCATGCGGGCGCCAGGGAAGGATTCGGCCGCGCTTCATGATTGCCTCGCCTTCTGCCGGCGCTGCGCGCGTCCGGTCTGGATCTGGTCGGTATAGACGCACACCAGGCCGGTGCTGCTCTGAATGCTCGATGTCAGCACGGCGCCGGGTTGCGGCTCGCATACCGTGGCGATCTGCTGGCGGGCGCGGGCTTCGCCTATCTCGATGCCTGTCACGACCAGCAGGCCGGCGAGGGCGGTGAGCAATACGGCTCGGTTGCCGGTCATGGGAACACCCTCCGCTCAGACATTCCCCAGGCCGCGCGCCAAGTAGCGTGCAGCTTGCGATAGGTGCGCAGGGCGCGGATCAGGCGGGCAATCACTTCATCACCCCGCGCTGGCAGGAGTGGCACAACTGACCAGCCGGCATCCTTATGGCCGGCGCGGTGGCGCCACAATGGGTGCATTGCGTAGTCGCGGTGAAGTATCCGCCGCGATCGATCGCCGCGCGAAGCTCCCGGTCGTGGCTGTTGTTCTCGTCGTAGTGCATGCCGCTGTCGAACATCACCATGCCCCCGAAGTCATGGCGCGATCGGCCGCGCGCTTGTTGATGGAGTTCAGCGCCGGGCACTCGCCGACGCCCGGCTTGTGTGTCCAGCGGTAGGCCGAGCAGCTACAGGCTTCAGGCATACGCATCGCCGTTGCCTTTGCTGCTACTCGCGTCAGGGTGGCCTCGCCTTCGGCGCGCGCCAGATCCGCGGCGAGCCGGAAGTAGTCGATGGTTCTCATACCGCCCCCGTCATGCGCAGGGTCCAGACGCCCATGGCGATCAATGCCACTATCGCAATGGTCGCGGCGGCGAACACGACATCAGAAACCATGTCGGTGTAGCCGGTGCTTTCTTCTTCATCGTCGTAGAACCACATGGCCTACTCTCCCTGGTTTGTTCGGTGCGCTTGTCGTCTGTGTCGCTTGCAGGCGCTGGGTGTCGGCGGTGCCATTGACCTGTTGCCTGGGCGTCTCCCCGCGCTCGGCGGCTTTGACTGGCCCGCGAGTTCAGCGGGTTGATGCCATCGTATAGCAATGCTATCTTGGTGTCAAGCGATGCTAACGCTTCTGGCACAATACCGCCACGCCAGAATTGATGGGCGCAAAAAAACCGCCTCAGTTGGCGGTTAGATCAGGGGTTGTCTATGGAAAGCAGACTTGGCTTGATGTGGCGCTTATCTAGTCGTCGAACAGCGCGAGATATACCTGAAGGCGTGCGCGGACTTCAACGATTAACTCCGGGTCTATTCCGGGTGGCGCGTTCTCCGTCATGCCTGCGACTACACCTCGGAACCTGGCTATCAATCGAGCTTTGTTGGGCGACTCGTCAATCAGTGAAAGCAACAGCGCTCTGAGCAACATGATTTCTGCTTCGTGCTCAATGAATCCATCGTCATTGTCATTAGTCATTTTGTTGGCTTCGGAAATCGCTCATTGCAAGCCTGCATGGCGATAGATGCGCCATAAGGTGTAGGGCGCTTTGATGCTGACTGTATGCAAGATTCTCGCGATTCAGTAAAGGTGAAGTAGAGCGCGGCAACAGCCGCAGCTATCCACCATCCATAGTTCTCGCGCAAACTTTTCTTTAAGCGAACCGG
>JACCDT010591721.1_pt1 | contig 55859 bp, 84 predicted proteins | sample 7446291 | NCBI WGS metagenome assembly JACCDT01 (sample SAMN15323446, study PRJNA562643) | freshwater metagenome | isolation source: river surface water | place: USA:Blue River Watershed | collected 2017-08-17
TACCAATAGAATCATCCAACGAACAGCACGTTCCATTAGATTTGCTTCTGGGTTGTCACCGTATATAAGTGCGGCAACATATTTGATAGGGCCTACTTCGCTTTCAACTTTCTTAAGTTCAACTGCTAGTGGCGCACGTTGTTCATTTAGTTTTTGTATTTCTGCTTGAGCTGTGCTAATTTCTGTAACAAGACGTTGACGGTCTCTGCTTTGACTTCTGCGGACCTGTAGCGCACGTTCTGCACCTTTGGCATCAGTGGTACGACTTAGTGTTTGATTAACCACATCGTCCATCTGTGCAATTACTTTTTGATTTGTATCTATGATTTCTTTTTGGTACTTGATCTTTTCGTCAAACAATGCTACCTGTTCTACTGCACCACCTGATACTAGGCTTTGATCACTATGGGCTTTACTTAGGTAACCAAATATACCCAAGCTGGTAATAAACATAAGCAGAGCAACAGCGACCGTTAAGTATGCTTTTAATATAAAGCCTGTTTCTTTCCAGTTACGATAAAGCCAACTTGCTGTGACTAACTTGCCCAATTCTAAGCTACCGGCCATAACAGCAACGGCGGTGGCTGCACCGCTGAAGATTGCCATTAGACCAGCAATACTAAAATATGCCGCTATTGCCGCAATTAGAAAGGAAGTTAATAGTGTAAGTAAACCCGAAACCATAGTGTTATTTATCTACTTAAAAAGCAAACTGGGCTGACAAAGCAGCCCAGTTTTAGGTAAACAGTAAGTTTTTAGCAGATTAACCTTCGTAAACTGCGCTGTTTGCACTGTGTTCAAACACTTCAGCACTGCGTAGCTTAACACCTTGCCCAACTGGGTAGCGACAGCTAAATGTCTTACCATTGGGTAGAGTATAGCTTTCGCCGCGCTGATAAGTTTCTAGAATCTCCTGCATGGTCTTGTATGCAAGCTCTGCAAACTTCTCACAGCCTACACCCTCAACGATTCTAATGTCGCATACTGCGCCACGCTCATTGGGAATAGGACTTTCTGGGTTATTGTGCCCATTGATGGTAACCAAATCATTCATCTGCTTGAAGAAAGGAAGATGAGGGTCATCATGTGCAACAACCAGTGTGTGATCAAACATGTATTCGCTCCACTCCTTGAATGCCTTGAGCCCACCAAAGTCCATAACCCAGTTACGGTCGTCTAGTGTTTCGCTTTCAAAGATTAGTTTGATACCAATACTGTATCCATGGATAAGACTACAATGACTGTGTGTACTGCGCCACTGACGGAATGTACAACTGAGTCCGCGATCGTTACCGTATGTTTTTGTTGATAGATATTTTGCCATTGTTATTTCTCCTTACATTGAATAGCAATGACACGCAGAATTTTTAAAGAGGGATGAGCGTCTAAAGTCCTCTATTACTATTTAGATAATAGACTTATTGTACAATAGTTTTTCCGGTAAGTCAACGATAAAACTGGGTTTTAACAGATAAATATTAACATGGTCAATATTGAACGATTACTAACAACTTTAAAAAAACCTAACCTAACATTATGTGATCTTATTAACAAAGACAACACACTGGGCAATAACTTTCTTTGGATGTATCCTGCATCTCACTTGCTAAGACCATTTGTTGAAACTAAGTTATCTAATGTTACTATTGGTAAAAAGTTCGGAGTAGCTGGCATTGATGTAAAACAACTGCTAGCCAGCAACCACAACGTCATTGTGGAATTAACTTATGCTGAATTATTAGAAATGCCAGTGGCGCTGAAAAAACCATTATTAAAACAATATCCGGTTATTATCAGCGATTTAGAAGAAGGCGGTGCCAGCTTTGGAAAATTTAGTAAATGCATTATTAAGCATATCTCAGAATTAGAAATAGTACCTAAACAAATTTTCTGCCTGACATCAGGTTACGATCAGCAGGATTTCAAACCTTTAAATATCATAAGTGTTTATATCCCAGTTTGGGCCATTCTTGCAGTAACCTGTGACACCTACTACACTGATCTCATTTTTGATAAATCAAAGAAGCAACAAGCACTTGAGTTGATACTCAATGATAGAGAAAAATTAGGTATATGCTTAAACAAAAAACCTAGACCACATCGAGTAAAAATGTTGTCCGAGTTGCACAAAAGAAAGTTGCTAGATGATATAGATTGGTCATTGATATATCACACCGAATCACCAGGCGGCAGGCCCGGCGAATTTATAAACAATCCTAATAACTTTAGGTTCAGCAGAATCGTTAAAAACTACTCTACTGAAGATATTGAAAATTTCTTAGAGTCATATGAGTTTCCCAAGTACATGCAGGATTATAAACATGCTACAATGGGAGATAGCATAGGCCCTTCACCAACATGGTTAGGGAAATATAAATTCTATATTGCAAACGAAACGTATGCAGAAGCTGAAAGTGTTAGTTTAGGTACTACCAGCTTCTTAACTGAAAAAACATTCAAACCTATGTGTATAGGTGCTTATCCCCTTCTAAATGGCATCCCCAATGTAGAGCATAATACTGCCAAATTGGGGTTCAAGTTTTGCAACTTTGACTATGACAATTTAGAAGGAGATCTGCGAATTAATGCTATCTGTGATATTCTAGAAAATAAACGGTACAACGATAGAGATATAAAAGATTGTGTTGAACACAATTTTATACTTGCTACCGATGTGGACTTTTTATCTAATATATTAGCTGGACCTGCAAATACTATTGCTGATCACTTGCACCAGCTTTGTTTGGCTTCGCCGTAATACTCACGTGCATAACCCTTGCTGATTAGTAAACCGCGAAGGCTTTGGCCGTCAATAACAACATCACCCAGTACACGACCGCCGTACTTGTCCCAATCCATTAGAACAATCTGTAGCTTCTTTGCGGCTGCAATTGAATCTTTGGTAAACTTGGTTGCTTCTTGTCCGCGAGCATCTTCGCTTGGGCATAGAGCTCTGTGGCCTTTTTCTGGTGTGTCAACACCAAATACACGAATGCTTAGTTCCTTCTTAAGAGGATCAGGTAACCAAGGCGCGGCAAACGCAACTGTGTCTCCGTCGATTACTCTTAATACTGTAGCATCGTAAGTAACACCTGGTTTTTGCTTTTGTGCAATTGCCGGTGTTGCTGAAACTAGTAGGGCCGCTACTAGCATAATTTGTTTGATCATAAAAATACCCCTGTGTGCTTTATTGTTATATTTATGCACACAGGGGTATGTAAAGTTAACTCATCTTATGGAATGAGTGGTTGCCAATTGTAGCAGTTCGAATTAATCGTCTGCTCCAATCTGGGCTTACTATGTTATAATTAAAATAATGTGTTGCACCATAAGTAGGGTCGCGAGTCCTACCAGATAAAACTTCAAATGCGACTCGCATACTTTTTATCCATTCGTCGTGACTTCTGATGCGATCAGAATTACCATCACAGATCCAGCTGAATTGACAACTGCCACCTATACGTTGGTAAACAACGCCGCAAACTGATTTTGGAAATCTATGATGGATAACTCTGTTAATTGTAACGTGAGCTACCGCCTTCATTCCGCGTTCAGATTCACCGCGGGCTTCAAAGTATACATTTTTAGCAAGACACATAAGTTGGGTTTTATCTATCGTGCTTACACTCTCATTATTTTTTACCCTATTGGTAACAATCCCTTGCTTTAGCTCAACTTTAGTTTGTGCTATTGCTGGATCGATACCTTTAAGCATTAAAAATGACATCAACGCGAATAACGCTACTGCTATTAATGCTTTTGTTCTTGACTTGGGCATAGTCCTACCTCCTTTCGACTTTGGGTCTACAATCGTTCTGTAACTATGTCTTATGTCTACTACAAAAGTTTTCCTGTTAGTAGAGATACTGTATGTTAGACCATTTTAATTGAAGACGTAGCTTCAATAAAGGCCTTTGCAATCTGCTCTTGTGTATGACCGTATGTAATGATTGCAGACTTATTTAGTCGAATACGGTCGGGCAGACTACTGATCATCCAGGGTACAAAACCCATACCCTGTGCATTTCCAGCAAGTGTTACCGGCTTGCTGATATAGAGGCTGGAATCATCCTCGCTGTCAAAACGAGCAATTACTTCCTCACCACTAATTAGTTTAACGGTGATTGAGTCACCGCTAGAAATTGGTTTTTGAATTAACATGTTATTTAATTACCTTTTTTATGCAGTAAAAGTACATTATACACTGGTTTTTAAAAAAATCAACCGTTTTTCAAATGATTTTTACATTTCTGTTAAATAATTGCATGGACAGAATATGTTCAGTCTAACAATTAAAATGTTTTGCGTCCCTCTTAGTATACGCTATATAGTAGCCCAGAGCTGCAACTGACTGTCCAGATCAAACGAGTAGTTGGTAGGCGCCTACCAAATACTTACTTAAATTCGATATTAATCGGTCTGCCGGTTGAATCCTTCACCACATTTACTGTGGAGAATTCAAATTCTTCTCCGGTAATTCTACGCCACAATTCCCACTGTAACAACAATGTATTGGCTGCACCGCGAGTGCCGTGTAAGTGCATGATCTTTGCATCATTCATGTGTATGCCATTCCAGTTCTTAAGATACGACTGCAACGCAGAATTATCAACATCATTGAAGGGTACATTCATAGCTTGAAAATTCATATCAGGGCGCAACCAAGTTTTCACGTTTGGATCTTGACTGTACATCATAGAGTTGAAAATAATCTGTTCGGTGCCCCAGATATTATAGTCCCAATCCTTTGCATAACTCCAACCCAAGTCCCATAGTTCCTTGGGCATAGTGTTTGGATAGTAGCGCACGCCAGCGTTGAAATAATGTTCATGCTGTAGGCCATATTTGTTGTTAGCATCATCGCCTGACAATGTTTTTGGGTCAGTGTAATTAAACAACTGGAACCTATCAAACTTACCAAATACTTCTACTGGTCCTACAACCAATGTGTCGCAGTCTAAAAATAAGATATTGTGCGGGCCATCATCGCTGTTGAACTCGTTGTACACATGATCAAAGTTCTTGTGGAAGATTTCCTGATAACTGTCAACCTCATCCTGGAATACCACATATTCGAAATCTTCTTGAATAAAAGTTTCAGCACTATGAATAACAATTTCACTCATAGCCTGATAAATCTTGTAGGTGTTTTCCGCACCTAGCTGCTTGTTATACTCAAGTTTACCGCTGGGCTTGATTTTACTCACAGCCATGCATAAGATATTACTCATAGAAATAACTCCGAAGGCATTGAATCAACCATACTAATATAATTTTGATTAGCTGTAATAATCATAAGGTTGTTGTCTGTTTTATTACTAGGATGCTTCAATTGCAACAATCTTGTGAAGAAACCTAGTTCTGTGGCAATGGTTGCAAGCTCAGTTCTAAAAAAGTTTAATTCGACATTGGGGATATCTTCAATGATAAAAATACCAGTGGCACTAAGTTGTTTGAAACTGTTTTCAAAAAATACCTTATTAGCTTTGTATGTGTGTAATCCATCGTCGATAATAACATCAAAATTATCAGTGCCTACTTGATTCCACATTTCATTAACAACAGTAGGATTGGTTTGATCAACATAAAATTTAGTTATACGTTCTTCAGGTTGCAAAATGTCTTTGTCAATATCGGCTGCATAAATTTCTGAGTTTGGAAAAAACTCTCGCCACCCACGAAGACTACCACCAGGAGAATAAATCTTTTTCATATGGCTGGCAATACCAGGGTTTACTGAACCAATGCCTAGTTCAAATACTTTTTTAATTTCGCTACGCTGACCGGAAAATAGTGTTGAATAAATCTGCGTATAATTATGCCAGTCTGCACCTTTATCGCTTCCATGGTGCTTCATTATGTTACAAAGTTCTGTTGTCACAGTAGATCCTAAAAATACTATTCCGTTATTTAACTGCTAAAACAAGCTAATCATACTATTACTGGTTTGCTAATTATGTGCGGGGCTCTAACCCATTGCAACTTAAAAAAAGATGCTTCAGCCGGATCTTCAAACCAATAATGTCCTGTTCCAGATCGCGCAAAGGCTTTGGTACAATTATTAATCATCCACCACACTCGTACTGCTGGTAAATGTTCGTCATCGTAGCCTGAACTAACATAAGTCCAACCCAGCGTATCTAAACACATTTCATAGTGCTGTCTTTGCTCTAGTGTGAGCCCGTTGGTTCGTGCATCCATTTCCTGTATCACACGGCGCAGTATAGTTTCCTCAAACCTATCCCCGGCTTGCTGAAAAAAGCTATGGTTAAAAGTTAGAGTATAGATCTCCACATTGTCTGCTAGGGGCACTGCATATCTAATTCTTTCTGGTATCATTACATTGTCTCTAATATTTCAAATGCGTCTCGGGCCCACTGTACATCTGGTTCGTCAATAAAGCCGTTGTCTGATACCATTACATCTCGGTAGAAACAACGCTGTAGCCAAACCCACTTACCGGTAACAGTCTTATGAGGAAGTACAGCAAATGTACGCTTCCAATCGCTAACTGCATATAAGTGCAAATGCTCAGCCATTGCTACTTTCTGACATGGCTAGTATAAAGAACCCTGCATTACCAGGAGTCATAGTAACAAATGTATGCTCGCTCCATTTCAGCATACGGACACCATAATGATGTCCTAAGAACCTGTCTGCTATACCATAAGCAATACCATGTTCCTTATAGTTGTAGTGACCTAACAACCAACGCTCAAAGTTCTTAAACTGTGCATCAGTAAGGGTAAACTTAGTGAGTTTCATCCCCACCTCATTATAAACATGGCCAGATCTTCTTTGCACTCAAAGGTCAACACCATGCCTTCATGCTTAAAACGAGCGCCAATACCAGTATCATCTAGCCATTCAACAATGTGTTGAACATTGTCAAGCCACCAGCTAGCACTTTTGATAATAGCATAAGGACCAACGCCCTCCATATCTCCAACAAGGAAATGTCCAGCATTGTCACCTAGGGTAACTTCGCCCATACGATCAGTCACTCTAGCTTTTTTGCTGTGCATGTTCGTATAGTTTTTGTGATGCTAGGTTTTTAGCCTTACTTTCACACATAATGTCAAAGTTGTCGCGGAAGGTTAAGGCCCAATCATTTACAGCATTATTCCAATAGTAGTCGCTGTGTGCGCGAAGTTTTGCCTTCTTATGTCCTTGTGCCAGCAGTGTGTCTAAGCACGGGCGGCTGACACGGCAGGCATCTGGTAGTTGGTCTTCTCTGCTGACACTGTAATGTATGACAGGGCGCACGCCACGCCAACTATCAATAACCCTTTTAACACGGTCGTCGTTCGCATCTATGTACTCTCCATTTCTAATCCAGTGGTGGTGAATGTCCAGTACTAGCGCACAGTGGTCTACTAGTTCTAGGCTCGAATTGAGACCCCAGGACATTTCGTCGTTTTCGATTGTGAGGGTGTTTCTTGCTTCTGTGGATAGCCTTGGGATAACTCGCTTGATACCTTCGGGGCCTTGGCGACCCGCGATGTGGACGTTGATCTTAAAGTCCTGAAACGATTTACCATACCCCATCCATCGCGCCATATCTGCATGGTATTCAAACTCCTCTATACTACGGTCAACAATGTCTGGAGTGTCGCTTGCAAGTACGCAAAATTGTCCGGGGTGGAAACTAAGTCGGACGCCGGTGCGGCGAGCGAGTTCACCAATAGTTGCAAAACGAGGTACCATAGCATCAATGACATCCAAGCGATGCCAAAAATAAGACCAGCTAGGCTCAGTATAAACGGGAAGAATATCACTACCAAGGCGCACCATGCGAAGATCTTCAGGTAACGTACTAACATACTCAACTAATCTCCTTGCCGATTCTGTATTATGTAACATGATTTCCCACAGGCGTTCTTCGGCTACTTCCCGTGTTTGTCTGTTCAACCAAGCTACAGTTGTAGCTTTAGTGTTTAGAGGACGCTGTAATTCCTCTAGAATTCGCTTAGGTTGATTCTGATCTGGATGCATGTATTTACATGCGAAACCAATTTTTTTAGCTGTCATGGCGATTTCTCAATAGGTCCAATGCTGAGTCAATGGCAGCATTATGTTGTTTATCTCTGTCAAAAGCATCTATGTCAATTACCGGCTTTGTGAAACTGCTAACGCAGTACACTAACAGGCTGGTTAGATCGCCAATTGACTCGGCTGTTAAACTCAAAGCATGCTTTGCAATAGGATTTAGGTCTTGATCGAATTCAACAAGATAAATGCTATAGCTGGAGCCATCTTTGACGATTCTGTAGTCTGTGATCATAGTTTATTGTATGCTGAATCTGGCTTTTTGTCAACCTAGTTTTGATAAATATGTTTATACAATTAACCCTATTTGGAGACTCCCGTGGTAGCACCAAACACTAAAATTAAAAAATATAACTTAGCTGGCTTAAACGCTAACGTTGAGTTAGGCAAGCAAGGTTCATATATTGCAGGCAATGCAAGTGCAATTGGTTTTTATACTAGTGCTGGCGCACTACAAAAGATTGCAATCGCTAATGCAACCTTAGCAACTGAAGCTGTTACGAAGGCACAGTTAGATGCACTAGCAGCCAACATGGTACAGCACGTTACCGTTGATGTGGATTACGATTCTGGCAGTGCTAACTTAGCAAGCATTGGTGCCGGTAGTAGAATTTTAAGTGTTACTGTTGACATTCCGGGTGCATGGGGCGGTACTGCTGACAACACTACTACATTTATTGAAGTTGGTGATAGCAGTAACGGCGCACGTTTTATCCGCGCACAAGACGTTGACGTACTAAAAGTAGGTCAGTATCACAGTCAATACCAATATGAATATACCAGTGCTGGTACACTAACATATAGTGTTACACAAGGTAGTGCTAGTAGCGGTACAGCTACAATTAGTGTTGTTCTAGCAAGTGATGCTGTAACTGTTACAGACTACGGTTCAATTAACCAAGCACAGAATAGCAATCCAGATCTTGGCAATATCGCACTATAATAGGAGATCAACGTGGTAGACTCAGTAAAACAATATAACTTAGCTGGCGTATCTGCCAACGTTGAGTTAGGCAAGCAAGGTCCTAGAATCGATGGCAGCAGTGCTGGCGTTATTAGCTTCAAAGACAATGCTGGTAACTTAAGTGTAGTTGCAGTAGCTGAAGGCACTGATCCAACACATGCTGTATCTTTAAGCCAACTTGGCGTTGCTGATTCAGGCAAACTTGCATACATTACTGCACAGGTATCATATGACAGCGGAACTGTTGCACTTGGAAATGCGGCTGCTAATGCATATATTCACAGCGTTACAGTAGAAAAGACAGCAGGCAACTGGGTTGGCGCCGATTCAAGCACAGAAATCACAGTTGGTGATAGCGGCAATAACTCAAGACTGTTTGAAGGTTTTGATCCAAGTGTGCAGAATACTAGCGAAACAGATCACAAGTATTCAACAACAACAACTATTAATGCTTACGTTACGCAAGGCGGCGCAAGTGCCGGTTCAGCAAAAGTAACAGTTTGGTATTCAGGAACTATTGACTAATGAAAATTCATGATATTCTAGAAGGCAAAAGCGAAAATCGCGAGCTTTGGGACCGCATCAAATCAAAGGGTGTTGTACCCAGCATTGATCGCGAACGCTATACTGATATGTCCGGTGAAGGACTAGAAGGTCCATTCCGTATGAAGAATGGTCAAGTATTGTACTACGATCCAAAAGAAGGCAAGTACTACAACCGCGACACTGACATGTATGTTGACTATGACGACTATCGTGCAATGAATGAAGGTGATCCTAAGAGTCATCAAGCACAAACTACTCTTAAGCATTTAAAGAAAGCCGGTTATGGTGATCGTGCAGATGCTGCAAACATCAAACCCGGTGTAAAGGGTTATAGAGATAGAATCGCTATGCTTAAGCGAGCCAAGGATGAAGACAATCTCAAAGAAGATGACCTAGATGTTAAAGTAGTTAAATTTGTAGACTGGGTACTATCGCAAGGCGACAAGTATAAAAACTTTACCACTAAACCAGAAGTTTATGCGGCAGCAAAAAAAGCATATAAAGCATATGTTAAGACAAAAACAGAAGGTGTGGCGGAAGGCGATAAGCGTCCAGATTACGTAGTTAGAGCCAGCGACAAACCAAAAAAGGTTAAGCCCAGCACAGGTGGTAGCAGTGCTCATCCATATCAAGGCAAGCTAGTAGGTGAAGCAGAAGTTGGCAGCACAGACTATCAATGGTCACACGGTAAAAAGCCCAGTGGCCAAGGTAGCTGGTTCTTTGTTGCACACCGTGGTGGCGTTGACTTTAGCAAAGATGTAGAAGGTGAAGATTACATTCAACTAAATCAAATGACTTATGGGGAAGCTAAGAAAGCAGCCATTAAGTGGGCAAAGTCAAAAGGGCACACAAGCCTATTTGTAGGAACTTAACAATTTATTTTACAATACAATGGGCCTTTATGGCCCATTTTTTTTCGCCGTAAATATCACACAGGAGCAGTAAGATGGCAAAAAAATCACTAGGTGCTAGCACAGTACCACACGTAAAGATTGAAAAAAGAACCAGCCAGGGTAGCAAAAACCCAAAGCCTAAAACCAGTTCTATGAATAAGCATAAACGCAGATCATTTAAGAAGTATCGCGGACAGGGCTAATTATAAATATTTGAATGCATGAGTATTCAGTAATCTTTGTTGAAGATGATATTTTTAAGCTTCATAAATTAGGGGAAAGTTCTTTTATATCTTTACCCAGAGGAAAAAGTGAAAAATATCTTTATGTATTACAGCTTAACGGTGCAGCCTGTACTAAAAATCCGTATACTAAAAATTTGCTGAGCAAGCACGGCAAAGACTTTTACTGTAACATATCCAGCGACATTCTCAACGATATTAAAGCAAACAAATGTAAAATGGTTTTTGACTACTCAGCTGAAACCAATGATGCCCTATCATTATCTCTGATATTAACGGATTTGATAGATAACACAATTGAACACTATTCATTAAGTAAAAGAGATGTTATGTTATGTACAGGTAATGTTAAATCTATTAAAGAACACAATAAATTTTATATTGCAGTGTCAAACTTTTACCTTAATCTAATTGAGCCGGATCATAAATTACTCGATTCGCAAAGAAACTTAATTTTAAACAAAACAGTAAGAAATAAAAAATGCCTTTGTCTGATGCGTAAGCCTAGGCCGCATCGTTACAGTATAGCAGAGATATTCTACAAGAGGAATCTATTAAAAAATAATATAGTAACAATGGGTTCCCCGGAAAGTTATAGTCGACTTTTTGGATTTAACCAAACAGCAATGAATGAGATTAAAAAGCATTATTCAGCTGACTTCGTAAATTCTTTACCGTGGGTTGCAGATTATGAACATGTAACTGTAGCCAACGGATTGCTAAACACCGAAGCTGAAAGAACATTATACCTCGAAACAACTGTAAACTTTATCGTGGAGTCTTACGTTGACGTTGACGGTATTGAATTAGATATTACAGAAAAAATTACAAAGCCTATAGTATCTTTACAGCCATTTGTTCTTTACGGTCAGCCTGGTGCTCTTAAAGAATTAAAGAATATGGGCTATAAAACATTTGATCGTTGGTGGGATGAGAGTTATGATACTATCAGTAGTAGCAAAGTTCGTATGCACTACATAGTTGAATTGTTTGCGCAGATTTCTGCAATGAGCAGCGACGAATTAGCTGAAATGCATTATAACATGTTGCCTACACTAGAGCATAACCTCAATGTTTATATTGAGCAACAAAAACATTATTTAGACGATATACACTCTACTTTGAATCTGATGTTTGATGATAAATAGTTTTACATTAGAAGGTGCATACCAATGAAAATATATGATATAGTTATTGTTGAAAGTCCCGCAGTAGGCGACTATTTTGACATTGAACTCAATGAAACCGAAATTGTATCTACATGGGTAGAATCAGTTAAAGGCGATAGTATCGTTATACACTCAGACAATGCACTGTTTGAAGCTCTTACCGCAGAAGCAGAATATCAAGGACGCGATGTGCCGTTGGGCAAGCCAATGCAGGGCGATGTTAAAAAGTTCAAAGTGTATGTAAAGAATCCGCAGGGCAACGTAGTTAAAGTTAACTTTGGCGATCCTAACATGCGTATCAAGAAATCAAATCCAGCACGCCGTAAGAGCTTCCGTGCTAGACACAATTGTGATAACCCAGGTCCACGTCATAAGGCACGTTACTGGTCCTGCCGTAAGTGGTAAATGTTTAAACGGGCTAATACCCCCACGATATCCGACCCAGTATGTTATCGTAGTGTAGATAACACAACCTGCACCGACTTTCATTACTACGACAAAGACGGGTTTGAACTAAATCAAGCTGAACAAAAATACTATGCCGCTATGGGGCATCCTATAGATTACCCGTGTTTGAATCACGTGTGCTGGCAAGAACCTTGGTACTATCTAGAACCAAATGATCTACTGCTATTAGATCATAGTTTGGTACTACACAGGTGTAGGTACGAAGGCGATGCAGCCAAACAACTGCACGATATATCTAAATCAATTCCATATGCACATCTATTACTGCAAACAAAACCCAAGTGGGGACTAGACTTTGCATTAGATGCAGTTTATGGCGATCATGTTTATGAAGTATTGCACATTGAATACGATAGTAGGAACTATGATCAATTCTGCAATCAACGAATAATACTAGAATATACAATCAATCACACCGATTGGAATGATGCTGCTAGTCAAATTTGGCAACATCGAGATCAGTGGCAACATCTTAAAGGCTACGATCAAAATCACTGGAAGGCAAAATATCTGCTGGGTTGGGACTGTGCCGAACTTCTAGAAAAAGCAGTGCAACAATAATTAAATACTTCAATGGAATACATTGAATTAGTTGACACTGATATCAACGCCGAACGTCTTAAGCGAGAAGTTTTTGAGTTGTTGTCCAAGTATGAATTATTTGAACAACAACAGGTCAGCTTAACCAGTATCAGCGGTGATAACGATTGGTGGAGCAGTGTTGGTAAAATTCATGCTTTAAAAAATCCTGAAAGATTTTACAGTACCATTAATCGAGGTCTACATGGTACATATATAGAAGAGCTAATCAATCGTTACCCTAAATACTATCGCTGGAGACTGTTGCGATTACTGCCCAGAGAAACCTATACGGTACACGCTGACAGCAATAACCAGTTATTAAATTATAGACTACACATTCCGGTTGTAACTAATCCACAGGCGTTTTTGGCTTTTTGTAGCGGCGTTCCAAAACACAAAACAAATGCAACGTTTTACTTTGAACACTTAGAAGCAGGTAATAGCTATATGGTGAACACAACCAATTATCACACCGCAGTTAATTACGGTGGCGAAACTAGATATCATATGGTTGGAGTACGTTATGAAAATAGCAATCACAGGTCACACTAAAGGCATAGGCAAAGCCATTGCTGATTTGTACTATACTGATGAAGTAGTAGGATTCAGTCGCAGTAATGGGTTTGATTTGTCAGTAGACTCTACTGTAGATGCTATTATTGAACAGTGCATAAGTTGCAATGTGTTTGTTAATAATGCATACAGCGGAACTAAGCAGGTAGATTTATTTGAAAAAGTATTTGCTCAGTGGAGAAATGATTCAACAAAAACAATTGTTAACATAAACAGTAAAACAATCTACAACGGACCAAACCTGCGTCAATATACACTAGACAAAAAACTTCTACGTTCAACCGCAGTAAAAGCTATTAGGGATATTGATCGTAAGTGTCGAATAATTAACATAAATCCCGGCTATGTGAAAACCAGCATGACCAAAGACGTTCAACACAAATACAATATGCTGTCACCGGAACAGCTAGCATCTATGATTAAATGGTGTTTAGACCAACCTCAGGGTATTGAGGTTGGGGAACTAAGCGTCTGGTGTACTACGCTTTAGAGCAACTGCATTTAGCTTCATAGTCGCTGATTGCTGCCTTAATGGCATCTTCAGCTAAAATGCTACAATGAATTTTTACAGGCGGCAATGCAAGTTCTTCTGCAATTGTAGAGTTCTTTATTGTTTTAGCGTCATCTAGTGTACGCCCTTTGACCCATTCTGTAACTAAGCTACTGCTAGCAATAGCACTACCGCAACCGTAGGTTTTAAACTTTGCATCTGTGATAATACCATCTTCTACTTTAATTTGTAGTTTCATAACGTCACCGCAAGCCGGTGCTCCAACCATACCTGTACCCACTGACGGATCGCCCTTTTCAAAACTGCCAACATTTCGGGGATTTTCGTAGTGGTCGATGACTTGATTTGAATAAGCCATAACCATCCTTTCAAAAGTGATACAAATATTTATCACTGTGATAAATACTACTATGAACAAAGTCGTTATATACCCAGGTAGATTTCAGCCCATGCTGAGTCACCATGCTGAAGTATTCAAACAGCTACAAGCACAGTTTCCTGATGCTGAAGTGTATGTTGGCACTAGCGATAAAGTTGAAGCGCCAAAGAGTCCCTTTAACTTTAAAGAAAAACAAGCTATTGCTACTGCACACGGTATACCAGCAAATCGTGTGCTATCGGTTACACGCCCTTATCACCAAGAAGATTACGCAAAGTATTTTGATCCAGCAAATACAATTATTATTTTTGCTGTTGGTGAAAAAGATCTAGACCGTTTTCCATTCAACAATATGGATCCAAATACCGGATTAGATATGACAGTGCGTGGCGAAGCTAGACCAAAGTACTATCAGAAGATAAATACACTAAAGGCAGATCCTCGTCCTATGAGTGAGCGCGGTTACATTACACTAGCGCCAACAATTATGACAGGGAATGAAGTTGCCAGTGCAAGTGCTTTTAGAGATGCGCTTAAAGCTGCACCTGATGCGGAAGCAGCCAAGCAAATTTATACAAAGCAATTCGGGCAATACAACGACAAGATTTTTAATCTAATTTATAGCAAGGTAACAGGTGCAAATATGAGCGAACAAATTAACATTTTAAGAAAGCTAGCAGGTCTTCCGGTTGCAGAAGCAGCACCTGTTGAATTTGGTGCAAACGCAGATGCTAAGTCTGCTAAGTTTTTACCACCTAGCGCATCAAGCGCAAAGATGAGTATTGCTAATCGTTTCCCTAAGGGCGCAGACATCAACGATCCGGCTACTAAGCAGGAGCAGTTTATACAAGCATTGCTACGCTCACCAGAAGCATTGTTATCAGAGATCAGCGAGCGACTAGATCCTAAGGATGATAACAGCCTAGCAGTTGGCCAAAAGCTCAGCGATATCGTTCAGCTTATGAACCAAAAGGACACAGGCGTTTCGGGTCTACCAAAGGATCTAAAGCAGTTTGTACTAGACCTAACTGTCAACGCTGTTAAGAACATGGACCTAAGCGCAGGCGACACAAGTCCTGCATATAATGACGATGAAGAAGACGAGTTCAATAAAGAAAGTGTTGACCTAAGCAATATCCGCAACGATTACGGCATTGAAGAATCAAAGCCAGACTTCTTAGACTTAGACAAGGACGGCGACGAAGAAGAGTCAATGAAGTCGGCTGCTGAAGATGCAGAAGAAGATGAAGTTAAAGAAGGCTTTAGCACAGATGCAGAGCAAGTACTAGCACAGTGCGGGTCCGGTGAACTAGATTGCTACGATGTAATGACACGCCCACAAGGTCCTGCCCAAGAAGAAGCAGCCAAAGTCATTCAAGACATGTATGACGAAGTGGCAATCGATCATCACTTGCACCCCGATGATGACTTCGAGAAGATCTTAGATATCGTAGCTGATCAACTAGACAGCGATTATGGTAACAGTGATGCTGATACACACGAATCTGTTAGTACTGCTGTTGAAGAAACAACCAACAACGCAATGAGTGCTGCTCTAGCCGAACTACGTAAACTAGCAGGCCTAAGATAATGAACGAGATTGAACGCTTACAACATCTAGCAGGCATTATGCCTAAGACTATTGCACTAGAAGCAGAAGAGCCTAACACAGGCGACGAAGTAGTAAAAACAGTAGTTGGTCACGAAGACGATGAACCTGGCATGATCCGCCAAGAGCTATACAAAATTGGTAAGTATGCTGTAGAGCTTTACAAGATGCTAGGCGAAGTTCCGAACGGTGATCTACCGCAATGGTGGACTGCTAAGATTGTTAAAGCAGGTGAGTTTATGGACTCTGCAAAACACTACTTAGAAGCAGAACTAGAAGCACCCGATGCTGAAGTAAGTGTTAGTCCTGACGTAGAAGATAACACGGATCCTAGCGGAGTATCCTAATGCTTGCAACTATGGCGCTAGCCTTTGACGTAAATAGAAACCAAGCATACATTAATTATATAAAAGAAAATGTCAAGGACAAGGTTGTCGTTGACTGTGGATCAGGCAGCGGTATTTGGACTTGGGTATCACTTTACTATGGTGCTAAACATGTTTATTGCATAGATATACATCAACCAACTATAGATCATTTAAATTTACTTTTTAAAGACGATTCTAGGGTAACAGTACTTAATAGAAATTTATTCAAAGATATCATCCCACGCGGTGATATCTACATTCAAGAGCTATTTGGTGTAAATCCATTTGGTGAGGCTATACTTAATTTCTTGAGAAATTGCAAAAGACAACAAATATCAAACGTATTCCCAGGTGAAATAAAACTGTTTTCGCTGGTAAATCCTAGAACAGAACTAATAGAACCCGACTACGACTATAGCTTATTAGACCCTAGCAATAGTTCTTTTATACAGTATATGTCAGACAAGCACCAAGAGTTGATAGATATCACTAAATTTAAATCAATGATGACTAGCTTTAATTTTTCCTGTTCTTCAAAAACAACAATTTGGGATGGTAGCTTATTTGATATTCTAGATGGCCCAAATTTAAATATACAAGGCGACGCTATAAGTTGGGAAGCCGGCTCGGGTAGCCATTTTTATTCATCATTGAATAATTATTATAACGGTTGGCCGCTGGGATATTGTGATGCTAGATTATTCAAACATTCATATATAAAATTGTTAGGATTAAGAAACGAGTTTGCTAGGAACAAAGTTTGTACAGCATCTATATCCAAACCCGTGTCAGACCTGTCTGAGATTAGACATCATTTGTATAATCGCAATTAAATACCGGAGTTCTTAACTAATTGCTCTGCATACTCAGGCCAGAAGCGGCCGGCTCTAGGCCCGTTATTTTTTCTCCCGTCACTTTCCCCAGGAATCTTAATCCATAGGTAAGCATCGCATAGTGCTTGCCCAGTGTCAGTTGTTGGTGCTTGGCCAATAGCACGACCAGGTGGGTTACACCATTCATTACCATATGGACCATTGCCGTTGCGGCTAGTATCAACTACATAATGATTGCAGTTAGCATACTCGCTCACTCGCTCTGCCCACTTAACAGATTCTACAGTAGTGCGGAAGTTACTTACATTAACGCTAAAGCCACGCACCTTAGGGTTGCTAACTATGTTCAGCAGTTTACCTGCTGTTTCAGGATCAAGCCAATTGCTGTGTCCTATGTCTACATATACTAGTGCATTAGTACGTTCAGTGAGAATAGTTAACGCTTGACGCATTAGATCATAACGCCACTGTGCTTCAGCAGGTTCCATCTCTGTACTGTGAGGTAGTGCGTCTGGTTCAAATATAACAATGGGTGCAAGTTCGCCTACGCCAAGTGCAAAACTTTCAATGAACTCTAAGTAACTAGCGGCACTGCCTGCACCGCCTTTGCTGTAATGTCCCATGTCTCGATTAGGCAAGTTGTACAGTACAAACACAGGAAGAGCTGGCAATGTTCTACGGAACAATCTTGCCAAGCTCTTTTCTAAATGTTTTACAGGTTTACCATTTCTTTGGCCGTACCAAAATGCAACCGGATGCTCGAATATCTTTCTTACTAAAGGATATTTTACAGCATGGTCTTGTACACGATCAAAGTTGTTAACATAGAACGGATAGTCCATTGCATATTACTTTATGCGGCGTTCAATCTTTTTGAATCGCTTGTCGCGCTTTTCCTTTGCACGACGAAGTTTGAAATCACTTACAATGTCAATAAAGTTTACACCCTGTAAGTGATCATACTCATGTAGGAAACAACGTGCATCAATACCATCCATCCACATTTCAACTTGTGTTTCGCCATCGTTTTTGTAGAAGCGGACTTTAACTTTAGCTGGACGTTTGATATGAATGTAGAGCAGCGGCCAAGTTAAACAACCTTCTTCGATGTCTACTTCGTTTTCAGTTTCTACTATTTCGGGTTTGTATACACCAATATCACCTAGGAAACTGTGTCGCATAACAAACATGTTATAGCTACTGCCTACTTGAGGTGCTGCCAAGCCTACTCCTAGGTTAGCATGCATAAGTGCAAACATTTCTTGTTCACGCTCTGCCCAATCAATTGAACCAGAAAATGGCTCAGTTGATGCACTCTTATGCAATGCAGGATGGTTTGGTTCTACTAGTTGGCACAGCCAATCTTCAGTTAAGAAGTCACCAAGCGAGACATCTGAACTGCTAGCGTATTTGGTATAAGGGTCGTATTGTTTAATCATGCTAATATTTAACAAGAGTGATATATACTATATATGAATAACGAACTTAGTATAATATTAACTTTGATTTTGATATCTATTGCCGCTGGTGCTGTACTTGCATATTTTTGCAGAGACAAAAACAAAGATGCCGCTAAACAAGCGGCATTTCTGGACAGCATTACAGTGGGCTTACGTAATACTAAACAATAACAGTTTTTTGTTTGCCCATACCTTCGCCATATAGCTTAACGCCACGCAAACGAATCATATCTGCACACATTTGCGGACTAGCCTCCCACATATCACGCCAATCCTGTTCTGTAATACCCGGATCACAGTCTACAGCATATACTTCGTAGAACCGTTGATTGTTGAATCGTGCTCGCAACAGTATACTGTTATAGATACTGTTCAGTGGGTTAGTCTTATTGGGCGTATTGCCCTGTAGTAGTTCAAAAGCACATTGAGTATCCCAATCCTCGTATTGTGTAATAGGGATAATGGCTTCTACGCCTGTGCAATCCCAACTCATAAGAAAAGCATTAACGGTCATTACCCTTCCACCTCATAGTAAACATAGCGGCATCGGCGCTATTACCAAACACATAAACAGCTATTTCATCAGCAACATAACTTACATCACTGACGTCTTGTACGTCAACGCCACGGTAACTATCACAGCACTCACGTGCCCAACGATCAGCCTCGGAAAAATTCTTACACTCTGCGTCGTCTAAATAAACCTCAATCATTTCTTCACACACATCTCTTCGTATAATTCTCGATAGTCTGGCCATCCCTTTTGGCCACCACTTTCCTTAAACTCTTTTACATTAGCACAATAAGCCTGCTCTTCGAGAAGCGCATCTTCGTAGTCTACTTTGCCAGCAACTCCTGCTAGAACTACAAATACAACAAAGCCAACACCAACCCAAAACCAGTTAATATTTTTATTAGTCATTGTTAATATCCTTAAACCATTTCCAAATGTTTACAGGTCTTGCGGAAACTGAACCCAGGGCAAGTACAACTAGCACGACTTCCTTCCTTAATAACAACATATGTGTTACCCTTAGAACCGGATACTGTGCGTTCGATACGCTCTACCTTGGGCGGGGGTGTAAACTTCACTTCGGCGCCGTTTACTTCTAGAATACGCTCTCGACGAATGCGTCGGAAAGGAAAGTCCGGATTGCCTGTAGTGATACCAATTTCGTCAGCACCAAACCACTTCTCACGCATAATGGTGCCAGTGTAAATGTTGTACTGCGAGCTAACAACACCTGTAGCGTACAGATGCCGGCTGGGCCAAAGAATATTCTCTACCTTAATTGTAACAGTGTTACCAATAGCCAGCATGTCCATGTCTGCTTAACCTTCTATAATCAATTCAGCACGACGAACGCCGTTACTGCGACTTATACGATTGAAAAAACCTTTTGCCGCCACATAGTTGTCAAAGCTCTTGCTTTGGCGAGCATAATTGTAGTAGCTGTATGTCACAGTAAACATTATGCGATCTCCTTAAAACCAAAACGATCCACCATAACAGCCTTACCGGCTTCGTCGACAATGATGTCGCCAACACTTACGCTGTGCATACGAGCAAGTCGCGTAATGTTTTCTTCTGGACCAATGTTACCAACATCAAACGCACGGTTCAAATTGTCAGCTTCGATGATGCATACAGGCTTGTAAAACTCGCTGTACTCGGGCTTGTAACCTTCACTGCCCTTGAACATTGTGTCCATATAAGCGCGATACTCGGGGAAAGTCTGAGCCGCTTCTTCGTGTCCTAGAATGTTTACTTGATCGTAAACACGGTCCGTGATCTGGATTTGCTTAACAGTGAAACGCATCATCGGCTCCTTATCAAACACTATATGTATATAATAACATCTTATGCCCAATTGTCAACCAATTTTTACTTCATTGCCGAAGAGGCTCAATTCTTTCCAGGCTTCAGATTCAGAATCAAAGCCGCAGACATCATAGGAGCCGTCGTAGAGTTTGACATAGTAGGCTCCGTTGCCAGGGCTGGCTTCCGAGTCAATGCCGATCTCACCATACTTGGTTGCTCGAATCATTATGTCCATAGTCTGCTCCTTAGACAATCTCGGTTTCGTACTCGTAAAACGTAACGCTGGGGTCAAGCTTCTTGAGTTGCTTGGCGGCAGTCATCAATTCTCGGTAACGACGACTAACTTCACTGCGGGGCAGTTCGCCGTCGCAAGTCTAGTTCTCTGGGCTAAGTGCGGCATCGATCATATCAGCAACACGCTGACGGCCTTGGGCTGTTTTAACTTCGTATTGCTCGCCGTTAAAAAAGCTGTTCCAGTGGTTCTTTTGATCAATAAATTTTTGCAGTGCTTTCATCTTTAACTCCTTATTTCTTATCCTACATATGTAGTATAGCAAATTTTGAGCTAAAGTCAACCGGGGTTTTGGTTGCTGTAAGTTGTTGATTTACAACAGAAAAATACCCCTAAAAGTGTGGGTTTTTTGCACTAAATGTAGTCACGTAGGGGTAAAACAACGTTTTTGATGTTTTTACCCCTATCGTTACGGTCTTCTGCTTCTTCGCGTAAGACTTCGCTCCAACTTGACAAGTTAAAGCCCATACTAAGCCTTAGTTCTTTTTTAGGGTTCTTTTGAGCCCAATGCCAGATCTTAGCTGGCATAAAGACGTAATGCCCATCAAAGTTTGTTAGAGGAACAATCTTCCTTAAGGTTGGTTCTAAACGATCAACATAATATGTTTCTGTACCAGTATCACGGATAACATAATATCCGTGCCACTCGCCATAGTGAACATGAGGATTAATACTTTGTTTGTTTGGCCATATGTTGATCCAACTCTTGAAATAGTAGTCCTTATACGATTCACCAACCATGTCTAATGACTCAGCGATATAAGGAAAAAGAAATTTTAACTTTGGAAAGATATCCATACACACATAGTCGTGATAGGATGCCCAGTCTTTTTTGATGTAGTCAAAGTCTTCGTCTCGCTCAACATCCATGCAGCCAGGATAGATTTCTTCGCGGCGTGCAATTATTTCATCAGCAATCTCATTTAAGTTATCAGGTAAAATAATACCTTCTACTTTTGGTTGAGAAAAAAGACTTCCAAGTGTTAAAGATTTTTCAAGCAGTTGCATGCGTCTCGAATGGAATTTCAACTAAGTTATGTTCGCGATCTATGTACTTCATTTCAACCTTTACAGGATCAAATTCTGTAATAGCATCCATCACATCATATGGATCTAGTGTACTACAGGTATAGACATCTAATTGCATTAGGGCGGGCTCATCCTCGTCCCATACATGCATTGCAATATGACTAGTTTCAATAATAGTCACTGCTGTGAGTCCTCTGTTGCCAGGCATCTCGCTGTAAACAGAATACGGACCCATTAAGATTTTCATATCAATTTTTGCTACTAGCGTTCTCATCCATTCGTTTATGGCTTCGGAACATTTTGGCGGATTATTCAATTCAGCACGGATAATTAAGTGCTTATGAAATAATGCCATCTACTTATACCTCTCTATTGATCAATTTTTAGTAATTCAATATCACCCTTTACTCTACGCCACTTTACAAAATTATTCTTAATCATTAAATCTACTGTTAGTGAAGAACCTCGTCTGACCCCGTGACTAAAGCCAAAATGCAGGCCTACTAGGGTACCAACAATATATCCAACAACTAATACTAATTCTACAGACATCAGTTTCTTCCTTCAGTGAGTTTTATTTATACCATTTAGTCCCAGAGGTTCTCGTAATAACGACCAAAAAGTCTAAAGCCGTTGCTGATACGCTTCTGGTATGCTCGCAAACCCTTCATATCGATCTTCCTAGTATCGTTAGGTCCTTTGATCAGTTGATACATCTTAGGCTTGCCGTTCTCATCAAACTCAGTTGCTTTGCTCTGAAAATCATACTCACCGGTGTAGAACTGATCTTCCCATTTACCTTCATCTAGTTTACTGCGGAAGGCAAAGATCATTTCGTCTAGTACCCAGTCCCAACGCTTGAAGTGTAAGTCGTCTACAGCACCACAGTCCTTGTCTTTCTCACTTAGTGGTGGAGCAGAAGTGCTACGCAACTCCTTAGGTACATCTTTGTCGTCAACAAAAGGCGCACCATGTTTGGTCTTTTTAAGTTGAATCAACATGGGCAACACAATATGTGCTAGAGTATGATCCATACTCCAGGTATCCCAGCGATCAATGTGTACCTTAACCTTACGCTTCTTCTTGCTGTCAACCCATAGCAAGAACTTGTAAAGCCAACTAGTTGGTCGATCATCTCTCCAAGCACTAATAGGATTATCCGGTGTAGGATCTGGTAACACGCTACCGTGAGCCAACCATTCACCAAAGTTGTGTACCCAGTCGGGCTTGCTTTCAATGCCCCATTCATCCTTAATTGGCTTAGCCCAGAAGCAGAGCAATTCTGCTAGCTGGTATGGACCAAACCAATTCTTATATGGTCCAATGTTAACTTTCATTTGACTGTTCCTTTGTAAGTTTGCACACGGCTATAAAGTAATCATATGCATCGCGCACGTTTGGATTCTGCATTAGCTTGTCTGCTTCTTCCATCATTGCATCGATTCCGGCCTCTGCAATATCTCGCACACTTGAACCGTGTAGTGTAGCAAGCTCATCACCAAACGCTTCTGCAAGTTTTTTCCATGCCGCTTGTTGCTCGGGTGTAATAGGTGTCTTAGCAGGACGTAGCTCGCTGGCTTTGTTCATTGCTTTACACATAGCATCTTCAGCAACATGACCTGCGGCAATCATAGCCGCATAGTTAGGATCAATATTGAAACGGCGGCTGGTGCCACCTGGATAGCACATTACCAGATGGGCACCTTTTGGAAAACTGTCCAAGTAGTCAGAATCATATTCTGCTACAGGTACATAGCGGCGACCTACCTTTTCATAAAAGATCTTTTTCATGATTTACTTAGTTTGCAGTTTTAAATTCAGTGTAAAATTTTCAACCAGTAATTTTGTCATTGACGCGATAGCAACAATAAACTGCTGATCATCAGGTACTTGATCAAACAACTCTAGCAAATGAGATGCCATAAGAATATATGCTTCATCCTCGCCAATGCTGAGCATACCCCAATCAATTGGATCGCCGAGCTCTACTTCTTTTGCAAGCTCTACTAAATCAGCTAACGGTGGTATCTGTGCCATTTGATTCCTTTGCTTTACGATTGCGAACTGTCCACGGCTCGCGAGTATTCAGCAAACGATCAAACGCATGACGTACAATAGCATCTTGCTCTTGTTCACTGTACTCGCCGTTACCGCGGCGGTGCGCATAACTCCAACTACTGATGTTGTTAATAAGATCACCTACTACTTCGTGGTCCATGATAACAGCGGCGTTCATGTGGATCTTATGTAGCAGTTGTTCGTACACACTTACCTTTTCGCGTAGCTCTGCAAGCTCGCCAGCATAGCGTTCAAGCTCTAAGTTCATTACCAATTCTCCACGCCAGAGATTTCAACGCGAAACTCACCCGCTGTGTTCTTAACTGTTACAGGAAAGTCTGCTTGTAATACAGTGCCAATACCACTACCGGAATCTTGACGAAGCGTGACATAGTCGCAGTCAAACTCCGTCATTAGTTGCAGTACTCGTTCAAGCTCGGATTTTTGTAACAACATTTTTTTCATTTGCTGTGCTCATATATTTAGCAGTAACATACTTCGCAATCTTAGCATTAATCATTGCAGGGATTTCGATGTACGGAAATTCAATTTGAAACTTGCAGGTCTCTAACCAACGACCTTGCTCTAAATATATAGCATACTCTCGCAAATGATCTTCATTTGTTGGATCAAACTTAACTTTATCACGAAGTGCCAGTGTGCTAGACAACATACAATCTCCTTTAACAGTTAATAAAAGTAAGGGGCGTTGCCGCCCCCCACTAGTTGAAGTAACGTTAGCGTTACTGATTACTCAGTAACCGCAGTCTCAACAGCAGGAGCCTGCTCAGCTACAGGAGCCTGGAAGGACGGGAAAGCACGGATTGGTGACTTCTTGTCCCAACGCTTACCCTGACGAACTTCAACTGTTACACCGCGATCACGCTGTGTGTTAACATAGAGCGCCATGTCAACATCTTCCTCAAGATAAGAGCTCTTGCCCTTAGTGTATGAGAACGCAGTGATCTTGTCTGCAATACCGAGATCAACAAGCTCGCGGGTCTTTACTGCGAGCCAGCCGTGACCGGCGTCAGAGTGAAAAAACTTAACAACATTTGCCTTAGACTTTGCCATGATGATATTTCCTTTTAGGTTAATTTAAATTTGTAACAACGTTACTTCAACTTCTCAACTACATACATAGTATAGCACTATGTTTCTTTTTGTCAACCGGTTTAGGAACCAGTTGTCAAAACCAGGTTATTGCCGTCTTGCACAAACCCCTCAATGAAGACGTGATGTTCGTCCCCGCTTTGACGGATACATGCATTAGCGGCCATATATATAGCGGCCCATGTAGAACCGTATACTGCACAATGTACAGGCTTTTCGCCCCAATGATCCTTGTATACAACAAACACATCACCTGCGAACGGATGACGCTCGTTTAAGTTCTCAATCTCGTACATTGACCAAATAGCATCAAGACCAAGATTCTCACGAACGCTAGCATAATGATCTGACTTGCGATCAAAGTCGCTACGTTCTTGCTCGTATGCACCCTTAAGCGCACCGCGGATGGTCTCAACAAGCTCGCTTACTTTAGGATTGTCTAAACAATCCAAGTAGTAGAGGCTGTTATGTAGCGTCTTGAACTCTTCAGCTTTCAATGTTACATCGCAGTTCATATCAGTCCTTTATCAAACACTATATGTATATTATACCGGAATTTTTCTAAAGGTCAACCACTTTTAAGTTGTTGTTTTTACACAACAATTTTGGCGACCCCGTACAGCAAAAAGCCCAAACACACAGCATTTACCAAAAAAAGTGCGGATTCGCGCATCTTGTAAGCGGCCACTAACCACAAAAGAGTGCCCAGTGCGCCGGCAATAAGGTCTACATTGTGGTACTCAAAAGCCCGGGCGGCTGTAGCAACTATAATTAGTGCCGTAGCACCCCACTTAATACCGTTCAATGCACTATCCTTCTTTCTCACTATATACATAGTATAGCACATAGCAGGAAAAGGTCAACCAATTTTTGACCAAAAAGAAACCCTTGTAAATCAATGACTTACAAGGGTCGCTAAGTTGTTGATTTTACTAGACTTATTTTAGCGGGTTTTTACCGCCAAATTGTTGTGTTTTTACAACATGCATGATCAGCATAAAAACAGCTACCAGCAAGTGTAGCACAGCGAACCAACCGAACCCAATATGGAAACCATCGATGATCCAAACGGCTAGTGCAACTGCTAAACTTACAGCACCACTTTTAGCTAAGATGGCCCATATGTCGTTCATATTATGTAATCTCCAATACTTCATATTTGTCAAGAATTGAGTAAAAGTTAAACTCATGAAAACGTTGGTGTACTGGTTTAACACGGCAACGTAGTTTGATAGTTTTAGATTCTAGCATGCTAATAAATGGTAGCAGAGAATTCTTCAGGTCCGTGTTAAGAACGTAAAGTTTATTGTTGCTGTCTGCAAAGTATAAGCTATGACCTTTTAGGTTACGTCGGTTTACCCTAACCTGGTCAACTAGCTTAAGTTCCACGTCTAATAGTTCGGATACTTTACCATCGTTTACTTCAACGTTAGGAACACTGGTATAACTGGCTGCAATGTTCTCTAGCTTAATATCTTCTTTGTAGAACTCTGGAAGTTTAATTAGCATAGGAATAAAACTACGCTTAGTTTGATACATATCAAGCAATGCCAGCGCCATAATAAGGTCACTGCGGTAATCGCTTCTGCGGCCTTTCGAACTCAGTGTGTCGTTAATAATTTTGGCACGATAATGCTCTTTGATCTCATCTGCAAGTAATGTATTAGCTTCAGAGATGTTTAGTTCATTTACAGACTGTCCTAGCATACGCTCTACAACTTGCCAAGTTTCTACACCATTATCTAGCAATTGCAATACAACTGCTAGTGGAGAAACCTTATAGCTAATAATTGTTTCGCTAGGATCGGACTTGTAAGGCCTGGCACTTTTAAGTATACTGTCAATTGAAAATGTATCAACAGAATCCGAAGAACCAAGTGTAATTGTGTTCATGTTATCAAAAACAATTGTAGGACTATCACTTATTGAAATAGTGTAATCTTCATCGTCGCCCATGTATATGTGTCCTGTAAAATAAAATGGTACGGATGGCCGGACTCGAACCGGCACGGATTAACCGAGAGATTTTAAGTCTCTTGCGTCTACCAATTTCGCCACACCCGCATATATAAACATTCAACTCTTGAACTAGACCCCGCACTCGTTTTGTCGAGTTGTATCTACTGATACTGCACCTCACGAAGCCGCTTCTTTCGAAGTTTTCAACACTACATCAGCCCCGTCCAGTTCTTGCCCTCGTCTTTCCCTCTGTAATCTGGCCTGCCGAGAGGGGCTCGAACCCCCGACCTAGAGCTTAGAAGGCTCTTGCTCTATCCAGCTGAGCTACCGGCAGATTGTGTAACGCTTTATTTATGTCTTCATTATATAGACTTTTTAAAATTTGTCAACAAAAAATTAAATCTTTTCGCCAACTTCAAAACCTCGGAATCGTAAGAATCGAGGAAATCGAAGACTGTAGCTGCCGTCTTGATTCTGTGTTACAGCATCAGCGCGGATTTCAACAATGTTACCAATACAGCTATCGCGGTGATTCCAAAAATCATCTCGATTAGCATCACTAAAGCCACTCCCAACATTGACAGTAATAGTTCTGTCGTCGTCAACTCCGGAGCAAACAAAAGCGCCAAGTCGTCCCACGTTTCTACCAGTGCCTTCTTCAACATTTACAACCTCCAGTGAAACTTCAATGAAGGGCTTGAGCTTGAGCCATGCTATACTACGCTTGCACTCATAATCTGCATTCAAGTCCTTAATCATGATACCTTCGTAACCATTTTCTACTGCACTCTTGTTGTACATAGAAAATAGCTTTTGCCCATGGTCAGTGTCGAGGTCAACTACTGCATGATCCAATACAGTTACATTAGGCAACTTGGTCATGTTTTCTTCATACCATTGCTTGAGCCAAGCAGTGCGTTCGCGTTGCTTAACTGCAAACTTACCCTCTTGAAACTTATCAAGTGGAATGATGTCAAACAAGTGTAGTACTGCATCACCAGCTGTTACGTTTTCCTTGCGGTGAACCTGCTTCATCAGATCCTGGAAACTGCTGCTCATAATCTCCCCGTCGAAAACGGTCGGTGAGCTCAACTTGCTCGCTACTGTTGCGAACTGCTCTTTGATGTGTCCAAAGTTTAACAACTCCTTGCCATTGCGACTGAACTGGTCCACTCGCCCATCTGGATATACTACGGTCAAGACTCGCACACCATCCAGTTTTACTTCGATCATTTTCTTGCCGCATACTTTGCTTTCATGGTTAGCACTGTCATGACTTAACTGACATTCAAAAATAGGGATAGCACCCTTTACTACTTTGTTGATAGTTTTTTCACTTACGCCACAGCGTAGATCCTTAATAAGGATACGTCGATACCAATGATTCCACTGCTCTTGTGTAGCAGAGTTCATCATTGTTGTTACCATATCGCGAGCTGTATTGCCGGTGACGTTGCGAGTAACGAAACCAGTAAGAGCGAGAGTAAAACTATCCCAATCCAAACCAGGACCATCTTCATTTGTTTTCTCCGGAATTTGTTTAAGCCCAAATGTAATCATTGGGTCCAATGCTAATCTGCAACCCTCTAAGAATTCACCGTTGTCGCGATTAGCTTCAATAATCTGCTCCTTGTTTGTACGCAGATTATGTGCTTCTAAGTCTCGAATAATTTGCCAGGGGCGGTTCATAATTACCTCGGTAGTACACTAAAATGTTTAAAGGTTCGTTGAACGCATACTGCCTGCCAGTATGAGTCCTCGTCTGCACTGTGTAGATTTTGCTGGATCTCTTTGCGAGGATCCTTAGGCATCATATTAAAGATTGTACGACAATCACATACTTGCCAGTATGCCCAGTTACGGTGATGATTAAACTGTCGGAACAAGTCCTCTAGAATAACCATGTCAAATTGTGGACCTTGACACCAAATCTTATCCACACCAACCAGATAACGATTTAGGTCTTTAAAGAACATGTCTAGGTCGACACGCCCAAATTCGCTAAACGCTTCTTCACGGATATGCTCTGCTTGCTTACCCCACCACTCTAGTGTACCTTCGTCTACTGTACGTTCAGCTTTTAACTGTTCGTCTGCGCTGGGTCTCCAAAGTGTTTTTGAATGGGGCTCGTGCAGAGTATATGGATCAAATTTAACAGCACCAACACTGAGCACTACACAATCTGGGTTCGTGCCCAGTGTCTCAATATCAATCATAGCATGTGTAGTCATTGTCTTTCCTCAAAACTCTTAAGTGTACAATTAATGTTAAACGCAACGGCTATTCTTTCTGAGTTGAATCTCATAGCAGGGACTTCATGAAAGAGCCATCCTGGAAAGCACACTAACATTCCTGTTTCAGGAATAATTGTAAGCCCATTATCAAATTTAATCGGGCTTGCATTAGATTCTGCTTTTGCATAATATACCGCAGAATATAGTGTATCGGAATGGCAATGACGTTTAGCACCATCGCCTTTATTATAGATGGCCGCCCAACATTGTGCTACTGATATATTAAAATCTGTGTCGCTTAATGCTGTAGAAACAGATTGCTCAACACAATGAATTAAGTTATCAAAGTCTGTGGTAAACTTATGAGCAAAATACCCTGTATGCCAGCCCACTACATTTGAAGTATTGCTCTCTGGAAATTTCTGTTTGAAATTGCGTACTGCATCAACAATACCGCACGAATCAATTTGATCGCTAAGATCAAATACATGTACTCGTGCAGTATGCGGTACAGAAACAGAGTATTCAATTACATTCATCTGCTAAGTATAGCAGGGTATTGCACTCTTGTCAAGTCACAATGTGATGGTTTCTTCGTCTGAAATTCGATTTTGATCAACTGCGTTTAATTGACCAGCACCCTTAACACCATCGGCCCATTTCATCTTTTCAAACGGATCTTGTGTTCCGGCTACTACACTGTCCCACCAAGTGCTGTGTTGACCAATTTTATCCAGGTACCACGCTAGCTTGTACGCTGTAGCAACACGAGCCTTTTGCATATTTGGATGACCAAAATCTCGTGGATCGTTTGGATTGCCTTCCATGTACTTGCGATTTTGGAATGTAGGGTCGTTGTTGTTACCAGTGATATCAGCACGGTCGTGTGTTACATTAACATCTGTGCGTTCAAAAATATCTAGCATATATGCGATGTGGCTTAACCAAGCGTCGTTTTGTGCGTTTTGGCTTAAGTGATCCAGTAACATATACCAGTCACGTGGCACGATTGGAAAGATTGCGTAAGGGTGGCCGTTGTGGTTATCAGTAGGTGCTAGCAATTTAAATCGACCATCGTAGCTACGAATGATATCATCCCATCCTTCGTTATTCATAATAGCATCATCATTCCAAAAGAACAACCATTCACCATTACTATATCCAGCTAATGTGTTTACATATGTGTGTAGATTTTCATAGCCGAGTGGCTTAAACACATTTGCACGGCATTCAACATTGTACTTCTGTAGAATTGGCGCTATTTCTTTTTTGATGTATTCAGTTGTTTCCTGATCGTCTTCGTCAAGACCTAGTAACAGTTCTAAACGGTTTGGCTGTGATGCTTTGGATACAAGACTCTCTAAGCTATTTTTTAGAGTTTCTTTTCTTCCACGGGTAGGAAGAAGAATGGAAATAAGTGTATTACTTGCCATGCTTGTTTTCACCTGTAAACAGCTTGCGGATATTACCACGGAACGTATAATGCCCAACGTGGTTAAGTGCTGTACGCGGGTCTAGGTATACCTCACCGCCCATCTGTTGCCATAAACGGCAGAACATATAATCCTCACTAAGGTAACGTCTGCTTTCAGGATCAATCATTGTATCAAACAGTGCATACATATATGGCTCAAACTTATTGTCAACATTAATGTCGTTGACATATTTGAGATCTGGGTGTGCGTCCATCATCTGTTGGATAACTTCTTTCTTGATGCACATGAAGCCAGTACCGGCATCCTTGAGTCTTACTAAGTTATCAACAATCTGTACCTGTGGTGTGCGATTACCTTCTTCGTCGGTGAGGAAGTCAAAGTTTACAACATAGTTTGAACTGTGACCCTCAATGGTCTCAGGCGTTTCGTCTGGGATAGTGCGAGCAGCATGAACAATGCTCTGCCAGTTAATAGCCTTCTTGGGATATGCACCAACAACAATAGGCTTATCATACGCTACTTGACGTAACAGGTCTTCGGGCTGGAATTCAATATCTGCGTCAATGAAGAACAAATGTGTTGCATCCTTGTTCTCCATGAAGAAACTGACCAGCGTATTACGTCCGCGAGTAATCAAACTTTCGTTAGCCAATGTACTAATTGTGTATTTAATGTCGTACTTGTTACATAAGATTGCTAGACGCATCATACTGCGGAAATATGGTTCGCCGATCTGACCGCCATAACAGGGTGTAGCAATAAAGATATGCTTACTACGGAGTAAGCCGATTGGAATTTCAATTTTAGCATCTAGCAAACGATACATAACATCGTCGCCGGCTGTAGTTTCAGCTGATGCCTTAACTGGGTTAGATTGCTTTTCTGCCTTGGCAGCAAGTCTACGTTGATTTCTGTTTGACATAATAATCCTGTACTGTGTGTTATTATTTTAAATACTTAGCTCTTGGGGCAAGCTAATTTTATTTTTGTTGAGCTGATTTCTTGAACCAATGATTTTTAACGCCCAATGACATTTCTAAGTTGTAAGAATTTTTTATCTTGCGATCAGTGAAACCTAAATATAAAGTAAGTCTTGCAAGATCATCTTTGGGTATAGAAGACTTATGAAATAACGTTCCGTCAAAAACGATCATTCGATTGAATTTGTTTTCTATGTATACATCTTCAATGGTAAACCCGTTATCCTGGGTAGAATCAACATATGGGTTTAAAAAAATCAAACATGTGATATACGAAATGTCTGAATCTAAATCAATTGCCGCGTCGATGTGACCTTCTGCTATATCACCGCGAGTCATTAAATTAATGTAGGAACGGTTGAACCAACTTAAATCAGCTGACTCATTAAATACTTTAAGATACGACGGTAGCCATTCGTCAATATCAAATACTTCAATTCTTTCTTTAAGAGTTAGTGGCATGCATAAGAATACCGACGACTCTGTTGACTTATTTTCAACTGCACATAAACTAAACTTTGCAGAGTTCTCATAAAATTCAATCCATTTCTTTACAATTTTATCGTTGAGCACATTGTCGTGAATATGAATTTTTTTATTGTCTATCAGATATTCTTTCAAAGATAGTTTCCTTGTAAACTGATGTTCTACACTTAAAGTAACCCGCATAGTGTGCATCGTTGAGAGGCAGTTTGGATGTTGTTAAAATTGGTGGAGGATAGCGGGATCGAACCGCTGACCTATAGAATGCAAATCTATCGCTCTCCCAGCTGAGCTAATCCCCCGTGAAACTGGAGCGGGCGAACGGGTTCGAACCGTCGACATCTACCTTGGCAAGGTAGTGCTCTACCAACTGAGCTACGCCCGCATAACGAGTGTTAGTTTCCTAACACTCTTACTTATCACGAAAGTTTTTCTTCCTTTTGACAATTTGAAAACAAATAGGACCTAGCTGTTCTCATTTCATTTTCGCTGAGAACATTATCATGATCCTTATCTGCAAGATCAAACAACTGTTTGGAAACTTTGCATTTCGCTGTAAGCTCTACATAGTTTACATGTAGATCTTTATCAATGTCAAACTTCTTAACTCTCTCAACTGCATCTGCTGTTACAGACGACAGTCCTACTATTACTACTGCTAACAAATGGTACATAAAACTACCTGCTACATGCTTAACCTTTGTACAGGTTTTGTACAAAGTAGCAGGTAATATTTATGACTCTTGTACAGTTATCCTACTAGAACTTTGCACACACTGTTAATAACGCTAGCGATACGACCAATGTCTTTAAGCTGATCTAAACTATAACCAGCCTCCTTTAGTGTAGTAAAGTGACTCTTCACACAGAAGTGGCACTTGCCAACGATACTAGCGGCTAGACTGTATGCTTCAAAGTTCTCCTTTGAAGTACCACCATGTGTGGCAATGGCATTCATACGCAAGCCTGGGCTCATGCCTTTGAACGCATCATCAACCATTTCGTTGTATGGATACCACACATTGTTTTGAGCCATGATACTTGCCGCTGTCATGGCAGCATCACGCTCTTGCTCGTTGGTCATACCACCTAACATAATACCAACAATCTTACCATTACCTGTAGCAACTGCGGCTGCTAGCGCACAACCTTCTGCTACCACAGGATCTAAACTTGAACGCAGAAGAACTGCGTCTAAGTTTAGTCGTGTATCCTTGGCATAATCTGGCAGTGCTGCCTTAAAACTTTCTACCCAATTCATAATGTGTCACCACCGATTGGACGACTGCATGGGCATAGCTCGCCAGTCTGTAGTGCATCTAGTACACGAAGTGTTTCTTCTGGGCTACGTCCAACATCTAGGTTGTTAACAGTAACGTGCTGGATAACGTTGTCTGGATCAACAATGAATGTTGCACGAAGTGCGGCGCCAGCTGGTGCATAGAAAATGCCTAGCTGATCTGCAAGACTTAGTTCGTCACGAGCAACGTCTGCGAACATCCAACTATTGGTCTTCTTTAGGTCTTCGTGATGTGTGCGCCATGCTAGCTTGCAGAACTCGTTGTCAGTTGAACCAACTAGTAGAACTGCGTCACGATCAGCAAAGTCGTTGTTGAGCTTGTCGTAGGCTACGATTTCTGTAGGACATACAAAGGTAAAGTCTTTTGGATAGAACACAATTACCTTCCACCTGCCTTCAAAGCTCTTTTCCGTAATGGTTTCAAAAGCACCATCTGGTGTTAGTGCGCCAGGCTTAACACCTGTTACTGCAAAAGTTTCAATTTTATCGCCAACTGTTTTCATTTATTTTCTCCGTGTTTGAAAAATTATTTTTGAGATCTGCAATTAGGACAGATCAACTCTAAGTTCTGTTCAGCAGTGTTATGGCTGTTTCCGTCTCGATAATCCACAACCAACGGAATACTAGATCCGTTGTGCATTTCATTTTCGCAAACTTCACAACGATAACCACGCTGTTCAATCAAATACCGTTTGATATACTCGGGAACCTGTCTCCACGCTGTAGTTTCTGGATGCTGTTTCCATTCGTTAACTAACAGTCTGCTACGATGTTGCTGTTGGCAACTGTTGTTACAGTATTTGTTAGTATAACTGTGTCCTTTAACTGGGTTATTCTTACCACAGTTTAGACAGGTAAAGCAAGCATTCATAATGTCCTCTTTGTGTGCAGGTAGAGCATGTCGTAAAGCACTCTATATGTATTTATTGCTCTACAACATTATCAGCAAATAAAGTGGCAAATTTTAGTCAAAAAAATAGGGCCCGGAGGCCCTATTTTCTTTTTGTATGTTAGATTATGCTAACCAGCTAGCGTACTTTTTGGTCTTTTCTTTGCGATCGTCTAAGCCATGTGTGCCGCCATTAATGCGTTTTGTTAGCTCTAGGATAGCGGCATCGTTGACACCCTTATCACAGATAGCCCATAGCTTGTTTGATTCAAAGAAGAACATAGCACTTTCAAATGCGTACTTGGTAGCAACAACATCTGGATTTGTTACAACTTCTGGATCGCCGATGTACTTTGAAAATGCTTCGTAGTTGCTCTTGCCTGTTAGCTGAATAGCACCACGACCGCGATACTTGTAACCATCGCCACTTTTTTCATCGCCGTTGCCCATGCGACTTGCATAGACCTTGTTAGCAATCATTTCTGGCTTGCGTTCATACTTAGCGGCTGTGGCAGCATCTGGAAAATACTTCTTAAAGATGCCTAACAAGCCTTGTGCGCCATAGTTTAAGTTTTCGTTGAACGTTTTAAAACCACCTGACTCGTGAGCGCATTGTGCAAAGAAGTGTGCTGCTCGTGCATCACTTAGTTTGTAAAATGCTTGTGCAGCCTTTAGTGTACCTGGTCCCCAAGCACCATCTGCTGTCGCACCAACTTTTTCTTGTAGAATTTTAACTGACATATGCGCTCCTTATAGCTTCTTCCAAGCATCAGTTGCATCAAAGTCATTGGTTGGTAGATACTTGGTTGATGAACCGTCTTTCTTAGCGATTAGTTTTTGCTTGCGGTTGCCACCACCCTTTTTAATAGATGCGTGTACCCAACCAGAGTTCTTATCGCCTTCAACGTAGAACTCAAGGATTACTTGGTCAAATTCTAAGTTTTCTGAAACCCAGTCTGCAACAACTTTGTTACTGATGCCTTGAATTTCAAAGTCAACAGCTTCACCGTTTACGTGCTGGCTGGTTGTTGAACCACCAACTGCCTTGTTTAGTGCTGGGCAGCGATAGCTGGAATTAATTGTAATTGGTTTTCCAAAATGAGCGCGAGCTGGCTCTAGGATCTTCTCGCAAACATAGCGCATGTTTTCGAGGTGTTCAGGTGTGGGTGTGTTTGCAATACCTTTAGCTTTTGCTGTAGGGCTTGCTGTGAGCTCTTCAACTGTAAAGTGTTCAGTTAGTTTTGTAGCCATTGTGTTTCCTTCCTGCTAGTGTTATATACACTATTTATGAAAAGAAACACCAAATTTGGTATTGTGGTGCCCTCACCATGATTCGAACACGGGACCTACTGATTACAAATCAGTTGCTCTACCAGCTGAGCTATAAGGGCGTAATACTATTTAACTACAAAGATTTTAAAGGACAAAAAAATAGGCCTAAGGCCTATTAATTGTGCTGGCTATGCAGTATTATTTGCTTTCGTAGGGCTTCTTACTTACGAAATCATTTAGCTTTTCAGCTTCTTTAATAACATCCTCAGTGCTTGGCATATCTTCTGGATTCTTAGCACGAGCTTGCAAAATCTCTTTTGCTTCACGCACCAAGTCCAAGCGGATTTCATATGGTGTTTTATTTGACATAGTGTTTTAAATCCTTAATACTTTTAGTATTATATTGAAATATTTATCACAAAAAGCACAAATCATTAAAACGGTATATTGGCACTCTAGCCCAAATGGTAGCGAATCATTCGTTGCCCAGCAGTTCCCGCTGTTGACGCCTGCGAGGTAGAAACTACCACGGTCCTAAGGCGTTAATGTTATTTATATCTTAAGCAGGATATCTTGTACTACTAGGACGTTCTGGATCATGTTGATAGTTACAAGCCGGATTTAGTCTTGCTACAATACGATCTTCAATTGCGCCCAACTTGGCTTTAAATGTTACTGGGTCGTCGCCGGGGTCTGCTGGTATAGGATAAAAGTGAAGTGTAATATCTTTTAAATCTTCAATACCATATCCAGCTTGGAAAAATTTTATACTAAACTCTTTCCAGTTGCGCATTTGTTTAGCTGTAGTACATTGGTCTAACAACTTTTGTATATGTTTATACCAACGTTCACGAAAATTATTTTTACTAGCAATGCCTACATAAAAATAACCCCAATCAGGGTGGTTCCAAGCGTAAATGCCACTTTGCATAACTTCGGGCGGCACATTTTTCTTTTTTTGAAATCTAATTTTTAGTCCTGGACGGCCATCCTGACGCTGTTGAACAACATCAAAGATACGAAAGAATGGGTAGCTGACCCTACGTCCTAAGCTGATTTCATTAATTCTCATATATCATATTTATAAAAAAATAGGAGCCCGAAGGCTCCTATTGGTGTTTTCTGTTGCTAGGTATTTCCTACCCCGAAGAATCATGCCGCTAGGGCAAGTTCCTCATATGCAAAATTATCGTTTGCAGTTACTTTGTTTGGCACTTTGCCAGTCAATCAGTCTCGGCATTCCTATTCTTCGTCAATCGATCCTATGTCAGGCCCATCATAAAAAAACTGCTACTAGCGCAAGGAAAACAGCAAATGCAAGCAACGCTCTACCCCAGTATTCTTGTTCGCTTTCGCTGGGGATATTTCTGCCGTAGTACTTGTCTACTATGTTGTGCCATTCTGCCAATTCCTTGTCCGAGAGCGTTCCGGGAAAGTGATAGCCTCTCCAGTATAAACGATTCTCTTCCTCAGTCATAGCAATTTCCTTATGGTGGACCTGCCCGGTACTGCCCCGGGGTCTTGCCGCTTTTATTGTCAGCTGTCAACAACTGATGTATTATTTATTATTTTAAATATGTCTTCTGCAAATTTATAGTGCGCTAATTTTCCTGGATGCAGATCGTCCAGTGCTAGCGGAAATTGAGTTTTAATTTGTCCAAAATAAACTGGCTGTATCGTTGCTGTTAGCCAACTAAAATTTTTAAGGTAACGTTGTTCTGGAATAAAATGAAAGGCCCGGATTCCAACACTGTTAAAATATAAGTTTGCATATTCTATTCTTGTGTAATAATCAATCATTGAATCGGTTTCATTGTACAAAGAATAAAAAGTTTTAATTTTTACTCCGTCCTCGCCGCCCGGCACATATCGAGTAAAAGCAACGGAGTCTGCTTCTTTATTTGTTGAATCAATACTATCAACATTTATGTTACATGATCGTTGTGGATATGTCCACAGTACAACTGCAATATCATCAGATAAAAAGTTAAAATTTTGTATCTTAAAGAGTGTCTCTTTGGCGCTGGCCCCCGGGAAACTGGTGTTTATGCACTTAACACCTAGATCTTTTGCTAACTTACTGGGCCATGCTAGCTTACTGCAATAGCCGCCTGGAGACTGCGTATCGTTGTCCCAACAATCTTGAAGTCCGTGCCCGTATGTTAAGCTACAACCAAATGTAATTAGTCTCATAGGTACTACTTATCTAAAGAATAGTTCCATGGGTTTATTGCACAACTCATTCTTTCGCCTTTGAAATTTTCAACTGCATGTAGCAACCCTGGAGAAAACGCTACTAATCTATTTTGCCTAGGCACAACTAAATGTGACTTTGTTACAAATCTGCCGCCGGACATGTTTTTAATATACGGATAATAAACGATGCTACATATTGGATGCTTCATGGTTTTACTATCTTCCCACGCGGCTTCGTCTTTGTCTACATGCCAGCCGGTTTTAGTATTAACATGCGACCAGCACTCGTAGCCAACTGCGCCTGACAAGTCAAATGTTTTAGCTACAAGATTAACTATCTTGTCAAGGGGAAAAGTAACCGGCGAGTCTTTTGTAATCCACTTGCTGTTGCCATCCTTGAGATCTAGAAAAAACTTTCTAGTTGATTCCATCTCATCCGGAGACAACACATTGTCGATAACAAGAAAAGCAGTCATTAAACAAATCTAATCCAACTGCTCATTGGCTGTAAACCCAGCGACCTACGATTCTCAGGATCTTTAAATGTCAGCAAAAAGTCTCCTGATATACTAATGCGTCTGTTTTTAAGGACTTCTGGGTCTTTACTAGTATCATCAATCTCGTAAGCAGATGTTGGGGAAACTGTAGCATGTCGTAGTTTACCAGGAAACAAAAGTAAGTTGCCTTCTACAGCATCGAATGCCGGAGAAGAATTAAACTCGTTACGATCTAGCACACTCGATTGTCCGGCATAGTTGTCTTGAAACATTCCGCTTGTTATGTCATTGAAGTGACCATATGGAGGTAGAAAAACTAATTTATTGCTGTCAGCTGGTGCGTTTAAATAGTATACAAAAGACAGATGCGCATCGCTGTGATCGTGTTCAGGTATGTTAGATTTTTCGTTTGCATTCCACCAAGACTTAACCAAATGGTAAGCCCATGTGTTTGGATCAACGCCTAGCTTAGAAACATATTGTTTAGCACAGCTAGCAACAAAAGTATAGAATGGATTAAGCTCTTCAAACTTGTGCAGGATTACAGTACCCGACTCGTCTTGTGTCCCGCTGTCATACGGAGAGATATACTTGTTGATATTATCAAAAAAGACTTTTTTAAAATCGCTGTGATAGGGATAATCAAAGTCGCAAATTAAAATAGGAAACAATCCAATAGCATTCATGCACCACCAGCACTTTCAATTTTTGTGATGTGTAGGCAACCATCTACTACCTCAATATTGAGTGTATCGCCTTCCTTCCATCCTGTGCTGTTAATTATGTCTTCTGGGAAAGTTAGTAGGACATTCCCGGGGTCGCCGTCTATGTCGCTGAATAATTCCTCAGACAGATAAGTCTTCATTTTCTAGCCCCATTTTCTTTTTGCAATATCGTGCTAATGCCAGTTCTCGGTTGAACGCTTCTCGTTCCCATGGACTATCTCTATAAGGATCAGCTTTTTTACGTATGCGCCAAATCTTTCCGCGCCACGCATCAAATCCTCGGATCATAGTTATGTCACGTTTGAGATACTGTTTAGCATGAATCATTTCGTGTGCAAGAGTTCGTAACATTAGCCCAAAACGCTTTCTTCTAGCTAGGACTATATCTATTACCCATTGACCGTCTTTAAACTCACCAATACATGTACCTTGTGCGTCCCCGTCAATCCACTTATTTGTAACGCGACCTAAATGGATGTTTAGTACACCCTTGTGATAATTTAAGGCTAGTTTTTTAGACATTATGTTCACAGCATGCGCAATGCTATTAGCCACCGTTTTACTGTACGGTTTGCCTCCTCGCAAGCCTTGTATATTAACTGTGAGCATACGGTTTCTCCGTAAAAATGTCCTCTCTAGTATTTATCTGCTTTGCTGGTGCCCCCGGAGGGACTTGAACCCCCTCTCTTTTGAACCTGATTTTGAGTCAGGCGTGTCTACCAATTTCACCACAGGGGCACGGTACCTCGGGCCGGAGTCGAACCGACATTGGCCAATTATCTGTTGCACACGGGATATAAATCCGCTGTTTTACCATTAAACTACCGAGGCATAGACGCTACCCTAGATTACTCTAAAGTATAGTTCTAGCTTCATATTCGGTGAGTGTTAACAGTCATCATAGTAGTATTTAGTACTTAATTAAAAACTTCGTGTTGCATGGTGGGCCCACTAGGAGTCGAACCTAGCACCAACGGATTATGAGTCCGCTGCTCTAACCAATCATGAGCTATAGGCCCAGCGTATTCTTCTGTAGTATAGTAGATGTTTTTCAGCCCAAATGACACAATTGCACGTTGACAGCCTGAGCAAGGTTTAGCAATGCCATGTCGCCAATTCTTCAAATCATTATCTGGACGCTTAACACGTACAATATACATATCACACCTAGACAGTTGATCTTGTGTAATTAGTCGCAGTGCATTTTTAATAGCATCAATTTCAGCATGGATAAAAAGTGCTTCAGAATTCTTACCAAACTGTAACATCAGCGGATGCGTCTTGTAACTGTTTACACCTGTAGCAATAAGATGGTTGCGATATACAATACCAGCAGCCAGCTTAAAGCGATTGCGAATGCCCGGGTTCTCAATAGCAAGCCGGGTCAACATATCCACTATCTCAGTGTTCATGTTGTTAGTATAGCAGATCTAAAACAGTTGTCAACCTAGAAATCAATTCTATACAGTGTAGCAGATTTGATGTTGATATTTTGATCAACTAAATCCTTTGCTGTATTTTCGTATTCTCGTAAAATATGATTTAGATGTCCAATGCTACGATCTCCAGGTACTACTCTTCTGAAGTTTTTACTCCACGGGTGCTGTAGTACTGCTTTTTCTAGGGGGAACCTATATAACAGATCAAACTTATTGTATATGCCTGTTTCTTCCATAAGCATTTTCTTTAGAGTCTCAAATCCCGTACTTTTTATCATTGGATATAGTAATGTTGCACCCAAACTTTCATAATACATTTTTTTGTATATAGAATTCAATGATCTACGTGAGTCTGATTCATCGAAGTACACATTACAATTCTTTAGCACGTGAATATTATGCGATGTTGCGGCATAAAGCATTTCGTCTGATTCTCGAAATAGATCTTTAATAACCGGAACGTTGTTGAGTTGGCCAAACATATAATAGCTTGACAGTACGCAAGCTATTAAACTTTTACTCATGTTGTATGATGGTTCTGCTTGATGTGTTTCTTTAGAATATTTCAATACAGGAACGTCACCACCTAATATATTAACGTCAAATCCGTTGTTGCCTAATTCTAACATTTTCATGTGAACAGCTATCTGCGGACTATCTGTACGATACTTTAATGCTAGATCAACATACTCCTCTGACTCGAGAATCTCTTTTAGGTTTATTGTTTTGATTTCGTAGTTTATCCCGTTGAGATCGGCAAACTTTTTAGCCACTAATAAATCATGGGAGTTAACAGTAATTTGGTCCCACTCTAAATTAAAAATTACGGCGTTAAATTTGAGACCAAGCTGTGTCAATATTGATGCAGTAAACTGGCTGTCAATACCCCCGCTTAAAAACAACCGATAGCTTAGATTAGAATCTAGCTTTTCACGCCACAGCTCATGAAGACCCATTGACGTTTGTTTAAAGTTAGTAAGTAACGTACCGGTATTATAATCATGTATAATACTCGGGGGCGATCCTATTTTAAGTAAGTTGTCGTTCATAATCGCGGTCTCAAGGTGGGTTCTATGATAAATACTTATAATTAAACGGCAATAAGAATTGCACATTTTGGAGCTTAATATGGCAAAATATTTAATTTCACTGGATGCTTTAGTGCACCAGGATACGGCATCAGCAGAGGCAGCTATTGTCGCAACTGGCGCTACTGTTTCAAAAGCCTTTAGCTTTCCGCTAACTTTTGAAATTGAAGCAACAGCTGAACAAAAAGATGCTATTGTTGGGTTGTTAGCAGATACAAACGCAGATAGTGTAGTACCATACATTTTACAAGTTGTTAACAATAACCACCTTAGAATGACAACGGTGGATCATGATGAAAATACTCAGCTTGTTGTCCCCGAGACTTACAGTCCCTTAAACAGAGGTGCTGGTCAACATGTATACTTAATTGATACAGGTATTAGAGCCACTCACGAACAATTCAGCGACGCTACTATCAATAATTTATACAGTAACTATGGTACAGATTTTGCTGATACTGCCGGACACGGTACAATGGTTGGTAGTTTAATTGTTGGTAAAGACTTAGGTGCAGCTAAAGATGCTACACTACATAATGTAAAGCTATTCAATTCAGGCTCCGACACTATTACAGTACTTGAAATTTTAAATGCGTTAGATGCAGTGCTTGATCATCACCTAGCAAACAATCCAGCCCAAACTAAGGTTGCATGTATGCCATGGGTTACTACTAGAAGTGCATTCATTGACAGTAAGATTCTAGAACTCAACAGTGCAGGTGTTGTAGTAGTAGCATCAGCAGGTAATAATTCCGCTGACGTTGCAGATTACTCACCAGCTGGCGTGAAAGAAATTATCACAGTTGGTTCGCATGATGCTAACTGGGTTGTGAGTGCATTTACTAACATGCCATGGGATGGCAGTGATGCTGTTCAAAGTTATAATAACTACGGCGCAGAAGTCGACATCTTTGCACCAGGCGCAGGAGTTCAAGTAGCCGACTTTATCAGCGACACTAGCTACATTGACAATGCGGCAGGTACCAGTCTTGCAGCGGGTGTTGCAGCTGGTGTAGTTGCACAGTATATTGCTAGATACCCAAGTTACAATTCGGCTAAAATCAAAGATGTGTTGGTTCAAGAAGGTCACTTGTTTGGCCAGAGTCTTCTAAGTTTTGCATCAGTATCGGGCGTTGATTATACATCAGTAAATAAATCAATCTTAACATTTGATACATCAACTGAAGCTACACTAACAACTATTCCGTCAGGAAGAATCGCTACTGTACAGCACGGTCAGACAACCACTGTTAACCTAGGACTGAATGTGTCTGCTACAAATGTTTCAGTACTGGATTTTGCTCCGCTCCCACCTTGGGTCACTTTTGACACATCAACAGGTATTATTTCAATTAATACTGCATCGCTAGATGCTTCGTTGGTCCCGGGGGCATTTGTGTTTGCTATCAAAGGCAAAATTGGCGGAATCACAAAGGTTGAAGAATATAGCATTGCTGTATACGCCAACGCTGAAGAAGAAATTACAAGTGCAAATCAATACTACTACGACAGTGAGTCAAATGCATATGATCCGGTAGTAACCTTCCAAGTTGCACCGTACTTCTATACTGTTGTTCAAAAATAATCTTTTATTATCAAATAACAAAACATAATAAAAAAGCTGCACTAAATAATGTGCAGCTTTTTTTATGATTACAGTAGATATCACAACTCGCAACAATGTATTCTTTTCACTTGGACCACAAGGTCAGTGGATACAGCATCGGTTTGGTAAAAGGAACTATCCATTACTAGATTTAGAAATTTCAATAATAGAAAAAATACTTAGTAGTAACAAGACTGTATTTTTTAGATCAATTTACGGTGACCCGCTGTGCCATCCAGATATTGATCAAATACTCAACATTATAGCTAGCAAATCTTGCGATGTTTTCTTTTTTAGTTTTCTGAACGTAGATAATAAAATTATAGAAAAAATTAACAAGATACCAAATGTACATGTATACTGTATAATAGATGGTTACAAAAACTATGGCAGAACTATACTCAATTCAAACAAAACTCAAGTTTTTAAAAATGTTAGCAACTTATCTAATGTAACACTAGAATATAGAATTTATAAACATAATGTAAGAGATATAAAACTACTAGAAAAAAAGTTTCCAAATGCAATAATAAACCTATTGCCCGGTATCAATCTAGTTAGAGATTTTTCAACAGTTGTTGATGAAAATAGAAATTGGTTATATGATGTATTTCCTATAGTTGACGCAGATGAAAGTTTACACGATCCAAGCCTAAATAAAACCATTGATGGCTACAAGATTTTAGCAAACTACTTAGTAGATGTTGAAGGCGGTGTTAGCATATTAGATCAACCTGCGTTGTCTAAATTTATTAGAAAAAATAAAACATTCCAGTGTGATATGAATGCTGTGAGCGTAACAGGGCATATTTTTACCAGTACTGAACTGATGTCAGTTTTTAGCAATGCACTATGTAAAGATTGGAAAATTACAGATTTCTTAAACTCGTATCAGGTAGAAGTTAACACAACTCTACTAAAAATTTTAGAAGACGGTTTAAAGAGTTTTAGTGATAGCAATATCTGAAATATTATTGCAAAAGTCATAAGGGCATTCAGTTTCTGTTGAAGGTAGAGCCCAGCTATCTAAATTAGATATATTGCCAAAGTGCTTGGCGCCACACCAGCTACTATAGATATCTCCAGTAGCATCAATATTGATACTTTCAAACCCTAAGTGACAGCGCATGCCCTTAAACTTGTTTAATCCTTCATTTACAATCTGATGGCTTTGTACGTACTTAGCAGTCCCATCATCAAATAAAAATTCAGTCATCCAGGCAGTAGGATCGGGCGCTAGCTGTTGTTCTGCGTTAGGATCTGGCGGCGGTGCAGGTCTAGGCTTTATACCAGGTCTACGTAGGACTTCTTGTTCTAAGTCAGTGTAAGGCCAATATGTTTCTTGTTTGCTGTTGCGTCCAAGCAATTTTGCATACATTGTTTTAACGCAGATGCTTACATTATCGTACCTATTTCTATCGCAGTCTAGAAATAAATTACGCAATTCTTCAACATCCTGCCCTAGCTGTTCTACCCGACCTGCTATGCCAGCTATGTTAATATCAATGGTAACATCATGTTTAATTTCGTTGATTACGTTAACAAGGTGTTCTTTGCTCATGCTCTGTGGGTGCCATGTAATAACAACACCATCTAGGTATTCCTTGGCTTTGCTCCACCAGTTTATGGTTCTACTAGCATTAGTGAAAACGCAACTATGTGTATTGTACTCTGCAATCTTACGTATAATATCTTCAAAGCCACGCATAACTGTAACTTCGCCACCGATTATCTCAAAGTCAACTCGTTTGCCTATGGAATTGTAGTGAGAACAGATGCGGTCAACAGTATTTAAATATGCGTCTAGTGGCAACCAAGGCTTTGTGCTGTCATGCAATATTGGAGGGCAATATTCACATTCAAAGTTACATTGGTTACCCATGTTCCATTGAACACGTAGATTATCCATCGGGCCTCTAGCGTGTGGACCACGGACGGATACTAGCCTCGACATTATTTTCCTATAGAGACATCAATTGAGCCAGTAGTAACTTGGTGACCACAACTGGCTGCACTAATAGTTTGAACTGTTACCGGTGTATTATTAAACTTTACAGAAGCACTACCAGTAGCAATGGTTGCCGCAGTATGAGGTGCTTCACCGTGTGGACCTACAGCATCTCCTAATAAACTTGCAGGAAGATTGTTTACCCGTACATTAGGCGAGCCCGGGCCGTTAATGACCCCAGCCGATGCTAAATCCACAGTTACTTTTGCTATGCCTGGCATATATTTATTTATGCTTCTTCAACTGCTTCTTCTTGGTCTGCTTCAGCTAGTTCACGTTTGATTTCTTCTTCTGCGCGAATCATGTCCAAGTAATCGTTAGCACTAGTTTCAATAGTTTTCATTACTGTTAACAATTGGTCAGCTTGCATGAAAACTGTTTCAGTGTCGGCTGTTAGTGCAAATGGAACTAGAGCAACGTCTTGTCCAGCAATAACAACAATCTTTGGATTCTTAACAGTGAGAACTGTCTTTTCGTCGTCTACACCCATTAGAGTGCCAATAAACTCTTCGCCTTTTTGTGTCTTTAGTGTTACTACTTTTCCAAGTAGATCATTAATGTAATACATGTGTGTTTCCTGTGTTATAGTGATCCCAGTGATCCAATATCTAAACCTTCGTTTAACTTTTGACGAATCCCATCTGAACCTAATTTACTTAGCCCTGCGTAACCGCCTTCAACAAACAATTCAGAACCCTTGTAGATCTGCGGCATTGTCTTGTGCCCAGAATTAATAACAAAATCGCGTGCCTCGGGTACTTCTTCAATGTTTACTTCGGTGTACTCGATACCTGCACCGTTGAGCAAGCTCTTTGCCATAAGGCAATAACTGCAATTATTCTTTGTATATACTGTTAAACTCATAGTGATAAACCTGCAAATGTATTTTCTGTAATGTCTTGCTTTGTGCCACCAATAACATAGCTACTGATTTCTGTTTCCTGTGGCGCTACTTGTACTTCGCCGCCGCTGATCCATTTCTGCGTCCACGGTAATGGATTTGTAGCAGATGTCTTATAAGGTGCTTCAATGCCAACGGAACGCATACGCTTGGCAGCAATCCATTCAACATATTGTTTTAGTAGTTCGGCATTGAGGCCAATCATTGAACCATCGCGGAACAAATAATCCGCCCATGCTTTTTCTTGTTGGACAGCATCCATGAACATTTCCAAGCAAGCGCCCTTGGTCTCTTCGGCAATCTTAGCGAAGTCTGGGTCATCTTGCGGCAATACCTTTAGCATATGCTGTGTGCTAGCAAGGTGTACGTTTTCATCTCGAGCAATTAGCTTGATGATCTTAGCGTTACCTTCCATTTTCTTTAGTTCAGCAAATGCCCAGCTACAAGCAAAGCTAACATAGAATCGGACACCTTCTAGAATATTAACACTTACTAAGCAAAGCCATAGTTGCTTCTTCAGATCATAAAGATCAACGACTACCTTCTTGCCATTGACTGTATGCTCGCCTTCGCCCAGAAGATTATACCATGCTGCCATTTCAATTAGCTTATCGTAGTTCTTGCTGATACTATCAGCACAGTTAACGATTTCTTTCATATCCATCATCTCATCAAACACCTTGCTTGGATCAGCATAGATGTTACGAATGATGTGTGTATAACTACGACTGTGAATAGTTTCGCTGAATGCCCATGTTTCAATCCATGTTTCAACTTCTGGTAAACTAACAATAGGCAAGAACGCTACGTTAGGACTACGACCTTGTACACTGTCTAGCAGAATCTGGCGCTTTAGGTTACTGGTAAAGATGTGCTGTTCATGATCAGTTAGATCCTTGAAATCTTTTGAATCACGCAGAATATCTACTTCTTCCGGTCTCCAGAAGAAGCCCAGTTGCTTGTCAGTTAGTTTGTCAAACTGGCGATATTTTAGAACGTCGTAGCGTTGCATAGTTACACCGCCACTGGTGTCTAAGAACATTGTAGCAGTAGTGTGATCCTTTCGGTTCGTTGGATCAAAAACGGAATAAGTCATAAATCTCGCCTCGGTTAAATTTTACAGCTATCGCAATCATCGTCCCCACCGCTAGTGCTATCGAGGATTTCTGGTTGAGAAACTGAAGTAGATATTTTTTCAACATCAACTTCTCCTTGCCCATCAAATGTGTTGTTATAATAAAGTTGCTTTCCACCATACTTATAGAACATAATAATATGTTGCAATAGCACACTCATCGGAATCTTTTCGTCATCAAAGAACTGTGGGTTATAGCTTGTATTAACGCTAATGCCTTGATCAATGTATTTTTGTAGAACAGCACAAATCTTCAAATATCCTTCAGGACTCTTTTGATCCCAAAGTAGATCATACTTGTTCTTAAGTCTACGATATTCAGGTACTACTTGTTTAAGCACACCATCTTTACTCTGCTTAACGCTAACATAGCTACGTGGTGGTTCAATACCGTTAGTGCTGTTACTGATCTGTGCAGAAGTTTCTGCTGGCATCAATGCCATTAGTGTGCTGTTACGTACACCATACTGCGCTAGATCCTTGCGTAGAGTTTTCCAATCCATGCGTTCCTTGTGCTTGACTAGTTCGTCTACTTCACGCTTGTAAGTCATGTTAGGTGTAATGCCGTCACCATACTTGGTTTCATTGCTCTTAGGGCATGCACCTTTTTCCTGTGCTAGCTTTACGCTAGCCTTGATTAGGTAGTAACTCCATGCTTCAGCCCACTCGTCAACTAGTTCTAAATTTGGATTCTGATAGTTAGTATCATTTTTAGCAAGCCAGTAAGCAAAGTTAATAATGCCAACTCCTAGAGGGCGGCGATTCATTGTGCTTAATTGTGCGGCAAGAATAGGATAGCTTTGATAGTCAAGTAGTTGATCTAATGCACGTACTGCTAGCTCGCAAGGCTTCTCAAAGTCTGCTGGAGTCTTAATGTTGCCCCAGTTAATTGCGCTAAGTGTACAAAGGCTGATTTCACCATCTGGGTCGTTGATATCTTTGAGTGGCTTAGTTGGAAGATTAATCTCGCAACATAAGTTACTTTGATGAATTGGCGCAATATCTTCTTTGAATGCACCATGGCTGTTAGCATGATCAACATTCATTAAATAGATGCGGCCAGTATCTTTTCTTTCAGTTACAAAGGCACTGAATAAGTCAACTGCTTTAATTGTTTTCTTACGAATACGCTGATTCTTTTCGGCAGCTTCATATAGCTCGCGGAACTTATCCTGATCATTGAAAAATGCATCGTAAAGGCCAGGAACATCATTTGGTGATAGTAATGTAACATCACCCCCTGTTAACAAGCGTTCGTACATTAGCTTATTAAACTGTACACCATAATCCATGTGACGTACACGATTGTCTTCTGTGCCTTTGTTGTTCTTCAGTACTAGCAAGTCTTCAACTTCTAAGTGCCAGATTGGGTAATAGAGGGTGGCTGCTCCGCCCCTGACGCCGCCTTGCGAGCAGCTCTTGACTGCGCTCTGGAAGTGCTTATAAAACGGTATGACACCAGTGTGGCTAGCATCACCGTTCCGAATGGGAGAGCCAATAGCCCTAATGCGACCGGCGCCGATACCAATTCCTGCTTTTTGAGATACGTACTTAACAATTGAGCTCGCTGTCGCATTAATACTGTCCAAACTATCATCTGTTTCAATCAGCACACAACTGCTGAATTGACGTTGTGGTGTTCTAACACCTGCCATAATTGGGGTAGGTAGGCTGATGTCAAATGTGCTAGTAGAATCATAAAAGTCTTTTACGTATTGCATGCGTGTATCTTTTGGATAACGTCCAAATAGTGTGGCAGCAATCATCATGTATGCTACTTGCGGTGTTTCAAAGATTTGCTTAGTTGCGCGATTCTGCACAAGATATTTGCCGCGGAACTGTTCCATGGCGGCATATGTTAGAAGATTATCACGGTCGTGCTTAATATAAGCATCTAGCTCGTTGAGCTCTTCTACAGAATACAGATCTAGAATTTCCTTATCGTAAAAGCCTTTTGCAATATTTGCATTAATGATATCAGTTAACGACGGTGGAAGAAACTCTCCATATACGTGCTTACGTAGATGATAGTTAATTAACCTGCCAGCAACATACTGATAGTTAGGTGTTTCTTCGCTGATAAGGTCAGCGGCACTTTTGATTAGTGTTTCTTGAATATCGCTACTGGTGATGCCATTATAGAATTGGATATGGCTCTTGATTTCAACTTCACTTGGACTTACACCTGTAATACCGTCGCATGCATAAAATACTACTTTATGAAGTTTATCTAGGTTTAACTCTTCCTTGGTTCCGTTTCTTTTTGTAATAAGAATAGACTTTGACATATGCATCCTGTGTTATTATAGTGTTCGTTTTTAATTATAGATGATAATACTTATCATGTCAACAACAAAGTTTATCTGCTGCTATAATATGTTCAGCAAACTTTGTTGAGTTAGAAGCCACAAACTCTTTATCTACAACTTTTCCTGGTAGGAAATTGTAGCATAAACCTTCGTGTTCGAGGATTAATCCATCGGCTCCTGTGATATGATTACTTACCACTTCAAAATGCAAGTCAGAGGATTTTATGATGCCCAGGTGTACTAGGGTGGCAGCTATAACCAACGTCAAACCACTTTGACAAAAGTAGCCATTTTTTACTATTTCAAAAACATCAAGCCAGTTTTCTGGTGTGTAGTAGTCAACGTATCTTGTGGTTAATTTAACGTCTTCAAAGGCTTCTATAACAGTTTCAGCTGTTCCATCCTTGGGAAAATTTTGCCTGAATGATCTCCATGCTGCCAGGCGAGCAGTTGGACTCTGTGTTTTTGTAAACATAACTTTCCATTTTAGCTTGGGTCAGATGACCAACGTTTGATTAGGTACTTGATTGATAAATCTCTGTTAACATTATTTACTGCATTTAGAATAATGTTATTACTAACTAAGGCTGCACTAAACACAACGTTACCGGTTGTAGTATCATCAACCATTTCGCTTGATACATCGCTGAATAATACTTCACCGTTAGCATTGAAGTCTGATCTGCCTGACATGTACATTGTGCCTATGCGTTGATACTTTGCATCGGAAACACTACTTGCTTCAGTGATAGTATAATCTATTAGATAAGTGTTGTACACGCTAATGCTTTGTGTCATACTATTGATGTTTCCGCCGCCAGCTGGAATAGTAGCTGTGTTCATTTCAGTGTAGGACACAGTCTTGTCACCTACTACTGCCGCTGTACGTGTTTGCAGTTCAATATTTGTTTTTAAATTTACTAAACCTTTAATATCGCTACTGGTTCTCTCAAAGTATAGATTATTAACAGTTTTATTAAAGTCGCGAGATTCCTCACGACTATCAAATGTGATTTCATCAAAGGTATTATCAATATTTAGGATATAATCGTCGATGCTTAATACGTCGTTTGGTAGTGCATATTTTGCACCAACAAATACTTTGGTAAACAAGTTAACATCGTCAGACTCTAAGATTGAATTCATCCAAGTTTCTAGCTTTGCTTTAACTGTAGTAGAAGTATTGTATTCACCGGGCTCAATTTTAAATACACCAGCAGTTGTTGTAGCTGGGTCTTCATGTATTCTAAAATTAATACCTACACTACTATACGCATTTTTGTGTGTTAGATATACACGCGAACTCGAACCTGGAATTAAATTCATTGATGGCCAATCTTCAACAGCATTTACACTTGAGGTTGCAGCCGACACCGTTGTTGCACTGCTTAGATCAACACTGCGTACAGGAGTAATATTAAGTGTTGTATATACATTAGCTAGATCAGGAGTAATATTAAATGTAACATTTTCCACATTAGCTGATGTGCCTGTTATAACAAATGTATTTGCAGTAGTTGCACCAATTGTATATGTTGTATTTGATAATTGAGTTGTATTAGAAGAGCTCGATACATCTATTTCTAAGTTTGCTAGATGGCCGTGTGCTTCGCTATACGCAATAACTTCATTGCTAGAATTGTAGTTAACAAAACTAATGTTGCTATCTAGTGTTGAGTTAAACAAGCTGACATTTGAAATGTCAACTACAAATGCTGTTGTATTAGCTGAAACAACGTTAAACGTTCCACCAGTGATATTACTGTTTGCATCGCTGATAATATATACATTAGTGCTAACAGCAACACCTTCAGCATTACCCGTTAACACAATGTTACTTGTACTTCCTGTTTGAACTGCGGCAGTTACTGATCGAGAAGTAGTTGCGGCATTGGATGGAACAGCAACGGATATTGTATTTGCAGTATTAGCAGTTAACTGGAACAATTTGTCGTTTAGATAGACGTTTGCATTATCTGGATCAGTTACATAAACATATGCAAAAGGTCCATCAACATTGTAATCATGTCCTTCATCAACTGTAAACGTAATAGTAGAGTTACCCGAGTCAACTGTTGTAGTGGTCAACACAGCGTCATCACTGCGACTCAATAGTAAATTACCTAATGTCAAACCTGTTGTTGAGCCCATATTGTCTGTGCCGTTAGCTGTTACAGCAATATGCTTATATTCCAATCCAATCAAACCGTGACCAGTTGTTGTACTCACAGTTACAAGTTCTTCTGGAATCTTAAGGTAATCAGGAATATTGTAAGTTGTATAGAAACTTTGAATGGTTGTGCCAGGATAGATAATTGTAGCGTTTGATAAAGCATCAATTACTGCGGCATTACTGTAATAACAAATGCCAATTTCGTCAGCTGCTCTAGGAGCAGATCTAAATGTTAACACATGTGTATTTGCACTATCTCTGCTGGCTGCAAAACTATAATCTTTACTTGCCGCAGGTGTCGAATTACCTGAGTCACCTACTAGTAATGTACCGTTCTTAAGAACTAGGATATCAGTTGCAGTAAAAGCCGAGTTAGTGACAATGCTGGTTATGCCTGTGGCATTGCTTGCGCCAGCTGTAATATTTTCTGAGAAGACCGGAACACCAGAACCAATGTATGTATTTGATGTAGGATTCCAAGTAGCAGTAGCAGTGATACCGTCAAAGGTACCGCGGGGATATTTCTTAAAAGGAACAGTGAATGCAATGATTTGGTTATTAGCAATACTAATGGTAATATCTTTAGCGTTAGTTGTTGTTTCAAACACACTAACTTTGTTATAACCACCACTAGTAGCGTCATCGGGGTCAGCCCCAATGAATACTTGTCTAGTATCTAATGCGAATCCAATTTCACCTGGACGTAAAGGTTGCGGTAGATCCTGCTTTAAACCACGTCTATTTTGAATTCGCGAAATAATTACGTTTGCGTTTGCCACTGTTAAGTCTCCTAGCTTAACAGTATTTATCACTTTGATAACTTAGCGACTATAGTACTGCGCAAGGCGTTCGCCCCATAAATTGCAGTAGTGATCAAACTCGTCACCCTTAATAATATAGTCATCAAACTTAGCTTCTCTGTCTACCATTAAAATACTAACTTTGCGGATATTTGTTCCAAACATTTCGTTGTGCGCTAGTGCGTATGCACAGCCCTGCAAGAAGTAGTCTTCAATCCACTCACGCTTCTTCAGCTTCTTAGCAGTCTTAAAGTCAATGATGCTGTCCTCGCCCTCATAGACGCCAATAGCATCACTGGTACCAGCATACAAGCCTTTAGCAATAAGCCCTACTTCTGTACCCCAAAGTTCGTCGACTTTGCCTAGCCCTTGCTCAATCATTACACGACTCATTTTGCCAGCTAGGATACTGACCATGTTGTTGCCAAAGTTATCCCATTCTTCGCCCAGGATGAACTTTTCTAATGCAGTGTGAACTTTGGTACCAAGCCCAGCGGCTTGTTGACTTTGACGATTAGCTTCGTCTTCGCCGATACGTTTCTTCCACTCAATAAGGTGACTTTTATCAGCAGTACTGTCGAGAATAGTAGTAACGCTGGGCACAGGTTCAGCATCATCGCCTACATACTGTCGCCCAGCAGGTGTTTGTAATCGCTTTAGTTTTGGATAATTGTATTTGTTAATAAGCATGTCTTAGTATAACATACTTAACAACTATTGTCAAAGTTTATTTAAAAAATGGTAAAAAGGCTTTTACCTTATCAATGTATTTTTGTAGATACTTTGCTTGAATGTTCTTTGCAAACTGTGGCTGTGGGAAGTTCCAACCAATAAATGCACCAACTACGACCCAAAATAATGTTTCTAACATATTAATACCTCGTTTATATTACCAACTAATATTCCAAGTGATTGTGTTGTTTGATGTTGAATTAGTGCCAATGTATACAGCGTAACCTAAGTTAACAAAGTAATCTTTGACATAGTTAATTTGATCTAGCTTAGTAGAATCGTCTGTTACGCCATTCCAGGCATTGTAATACGAAACATTACCAGTCATTGTTGTACCACTAGTAACGTTAGCATAAAGAATACCAGCATCAATATTAGCAAGAACTGCGGTTTCAATACTGCGTACTTCGCCATGTATTACACTGTTATTTCTAGAATCTCTTCTAGCAGTTGTTGCATTCACAAAAATATTTGCCATTACAGACCTGCCTTAATATCTTGCATAGCTTGATTGCCCGCCATCTTGCCAACGTCCACAGAATCTTCTGCATCTTTCATATCGTCAGGCAATTCACCTTTGGGTACAATTTTTTCGCTGTCAACAGATGTTACAAACTCACTGTCATTTAATGCAGCAATTAGCTCGTCATCTGTAGTGACGTACCCTTGCTTGGCCAACAGACTTTTAAATCGTTCTGTGCTGATTTCTTTAAGACCTTTGTTCATAATACGAACAAGCAAATCTTGCACAGCAACGATTAAGTCGTTGTAATAACTCTCTTTAACAAAGAGTTCGTATAGTCTCATTATACCGCTGCTCGACCTAATGGTTCGTCTTCTGGACCTGCAGCCGCTGGCTCATTGACATCAACAGTTGGTTCTTCTTCTGGCATATCTGGTTCAGATAAACTTGCTGGACTTGGTTCTCCCAAGCCTCCTGTATCGCCTAGTCCACCAACTGCCTCACCACCAGTAATGCTTGCAACAGAACTATCAACACCTGCTTTAGCAGCCTTAGCTGATTCTAAGTGTTGATTTAGTACTTGAGTTGTGCTATCAACAAAACTCTGTGCTGCCTGTGCGCCCATTTCGCCGCGCATCTTGTCTGCAATTGCAGGAAGGTCTTCGTTAATCATACGACCTAGACGCTCAATCTGGTCTTGGATGTCGTCGGATAACGCACGTACTGCCATAACAACTTCGGCTTGTTCAACATCTACTTCTTCATTGAGTAGGTCGTCTACTAAGTTGCCTAAGATGCTTTCGTTTTTGGAACCAGCAATTTTATGTGCTGTGCCTTTATTCATCTTAGTTGGGTGCATTTTACCTGAACCTTTAGGAAATTCAAATTCCTTAGCACCACTGCGAGCTGCATCTGCGGCTGCTTGATTATATGCATTTTGTTCTGCAATCTTACGACCAAACATTTGAATACCTGATAGCAATGCTGCTTCGTCAAGGCTGTTTAAAAACTCAACTACGGCATCGCGGCTCTTGCCACTTACCTTAGCAAAGTTGTTTAGTTTTTCTTCAATTGCTTCATAGCTTGTTGTATTAACTAGATCAACACCTGCTTCTTTAGCTAGGACACGTAGAACTTGTTCGGCTACGTTCTTTGAGCTTAATTGATTGTGTGCTGGCATACCTGTAATTGTATTACCTACTGTTGCACCCATATCGCCGCCTGCTAAGTCTTCACCCATGCTGCACTGTTCCATGTACTTTTTAGCAGCGGTGATAACGATTGGCATAACATGACCATCGTCATAAGCAAAGCGATTGTCCATTCTATAACGATTCATGCATTCACTGCTTGCTTCGTCCATAGTGTAACCACTGTCCATTAGCTGACGCACAGTGCTTTCAATCATTTCTTTCATAGCTAAGTAAGCTGGGCTTTCAGCATACATACCTTCGTTGATCATTGTTTCAACTACGTCCTTGATACCTAAGAACTTAGCATAATCTGGCTCTAGGTGAAACTTTAGGTTCGACCCGCGAAGTGTTATTAGTGCTTTATCAGCATGTTCCTTGAGAGCCACTAGTTTGGCTTTTTTAGGGAAGCTAGCTGAAATGCTGATTCCAAAGTGCTCTTTGAGCAACTTGTTTAACTTTAATAGCTTTTTACCTGACGGTTGTTTGAACTCTTTTAAGTACATGGGTATATCCTTGATGTTCTAGTTATAACACTTATTTATCATAAAAGTTTATTTTAAAGACCCTCGTCCTTGAGGGCTTCTATCATTTTTTCAGCTATCGCTATATGTACATTTTTACCAAAATGCATTAAATCTCTAGCAAAATCTGTCTCGATGTCAGGTGCTGTTTTTAGCTGTGTTGCGGATTGAAACAGCGTTTTTGTCACAAATGGCACATTCCATTGCTTGGCCAGCAATCGTAACGCCTGAATGTTAAGCCTATAATTTATAGCTGCTGTAAAAGGTAAACTACTATACAAATAATTTACCATTGGGTTAACTTCGTACTGATCTAGAAGGCTCTTAAAAATATCAACTTCAAACTTTTCATTTTTAAAATAGTACAGTTCTACTCTGTCTGGCGGCGGCTCAAGCACAACAATAGCTCTAGGGTTAGGAATATCGTTGTACCAGTTAGTTAAGTAAAATGTGCTCATTGTTAAGCCCATCCCGGGTGTGCCTAGATTCCACGATTCTAAATCAAAATGTGATGCTACAATGCTAGGCCAAATATCCTGCAGATGCATACCAGTTCCGTA
>JACCDT011644951.1_pt1 | contig 55812 bp, 58 predicted proteins | sample 7446291 | NCBI WGS metagenome assembly JACCDT01 (sample SAMN15323446, study PRJNA562643) | freshwater metagenome | isolation source: river surface water | place: USA:Blue River Watershed | collected 2017-08-17
ATTAAAAAAGGGTGGATATGTTCTAGTTACTGTACCTCAGACAAATGAATTACATGAAGAACCGCATGATTATTTCAGGTATACGAAATATGGATTAAATAGAATATTTTGTGATGCTGGTTTTGTTAATGAAGTTATGGAGCAAAGAGGCGGTTTCTTTTCTACTGTAGCTCAAATGTTTATTAGATTTACAACAGACAGTTTGAAGTTGTATGAAAGAAAGATCTTGGGAAAGATAATTGGTAAGTCTCTATACATTATCGGTAGATTTTCTATATATTTAGATAAGATTATAAATAGTGATTCAAGTAATAAACATGCAATAGGTTGGTGTTGTGTGTATAAAAAACCTTTATGAAGATCTTAATTGTATCAGATGATTTTCCGCCAAAAAGTTTTGGAGGTGCAGGTATAGTTGCAAGTAATCTAGCAAATAGTTTAAAAGATAGGGGACATAGCGTCTCAGTTTTTACAGCAAATGAAAACTATCACATATCTGAAAGGTGGAGATCATATCTGGGTCTATACAATCCAAAAGCAATAAAAGATTTTAAAAAAATCCTAATAGATTTTAAGCCTGATATCGTACATTTTCATAATATACACTCACATATTTCTTATTACACTATAGTTTTAGCAAAGAAAAGTGGTGCAAAAGTGTTTGTTACACTACACGATGCAATGTCGGTATACTACGGTAAGGTTCCAGTAAAAAATGGTGATACAAAATACAAAGTCACACTATTTGAAATGTTTAAAGTTTTTGGTTTAAGAGTAAATATATTTAGAAATATCGTTATAAGATATATATTTTCATATGCAGATAAGATATTTACAGTCAGTGATTCTCTAAGAGAATTTTTATCTATAAATGGAATAAAAAATACTATAACTATCCATAACGGTATAGATGTAGACGATTTTAAAATATATCCGGATATTGTTAGAGAATATAGAAATAATTTGGGATTAAAAGATACAGATAAAGTATTACTATTTGGAGGTAGGTTGAGTAATATGAAAGGTGCAAAACTTACCATCGATTCATATATAAAAGTTTTAAATAAAGTACATGATGTAAAACTTATGATAGTAGGTAATGTGCCAAAACACGATAGTGATCTTATAAAATACGCAAAAGATAAAAATGTCTTTGATAAAATCATATTTACCGGCTGGATAGATCATGAAAATATGGCAACCATATATCATTTATCAGATATAGTTTTGGTTCCTTCTATATATCTCGATCCTTTTCCAAATATAAATCTAGAGGCTATGGCTTGTGGTAAACCTATTGTTGGAACAATATACGGTGGTACAAAAGAGGTGGTAAGGCATGGTGTAAATGGGTTATTGATTGATCCTTTTGATATAGAAATATATTCCAAAACTGTTACAACTATGTTGAATGATAAAGAGCTACAGTCTGATATGGGTAAAAAGGGAAAGGATATAGTAGAAAAAGAGTTTAGTATAGATAAACAAATAGATGAAATTCTATTGTGGTATAATTCATAAAAATAAAAAATAATGGATAAAAAGACTATAATTGCAGATTTTTATACAAAAGAGAGTGTTCAGTATTCAAAAAAGAGGTATGAAGGAGAATTAAATACCTATACTCAATATTTGTTCAGAAAAAGAATGAATATATATTTTGATTTTTTGAGATATATAAAATCAAATGTAAATAAAAAAATATCTTTGTTTGATATCGGCTGTGCTGACGGTGTAGTTTTATTTAATACAGAATATATATTTTCAGATATGATAAGTTCATACACAGCTGTAGATATATCTAGTGGAATGATAGAAGTGGCAAACAATAATAAACCTAATGATAAATTTTCTTTTTACCTTAGAGGAAAAGAATCAAATTCAAATTATGATTTAGTTACTGAGCTTGGCGTCCATGTACCTGATTTAAAATCAGAAATTAGTTATATAAAGCAGAAGTTAAATTCAGACAATTCTTATTTTATTTTTTCAAGTTCAAGTGGAGGTTCATTGCATACATATTTTAAGATAAGAAATAATCCAGAAACTAGTCACATAGGAGAATTAAAAAGATATAATGAAATAGAGAATATATTAAAGTCAGAATTTAAAATAATAAAATCAATACCATACGGTTTGTTTATTCCAAAACTGTGGGCAAATGCAACGATAGGTAAGATGTTGCAACCTATTATTGATAAAGTTTTTTCTTTTATAGTACCCGGTCTATTTCACGAGAAGATTTATCTTCTTACCCCTATAAATAAAGAAACTAAGGTTTAGGATAAACATAAACAACCAAGATACTCCATTTTCTATAACTGCACCTAGAACTCCAAATTTTGGTATCAGTATCATTCCAAATATTATAGTAGCGATATTACCAGTTATATTTAATATATATAAAGTTTTTGTATCTTTGATTATTTGGAAATAAAGTGACAATAAGTAAATTCCAGGGAAGGTTATAAGCCCTAGCATGTATATTCTTGAATAAAATATAGACTCAATGTATTTGGGGAATAGTAAGGCATATATCTCTGGTGAAAGAAAATAATATGCAATAACTATGAGTACCGAAAGGAAAGTCAATCTCGTAACCTTATCTGTTATGCTATAACGCAAATCTTTTTCATTTAGTTCTGCAAATTTCGGTAAGCCGATATTAAATATATTTTTAAAGAACGATCTTACTTGTTCTGGTAATGCATTTGCAAATGAGTAAACAGCAAGTGGGGCAGATCCAATATAATGAAATAAGAGTATTTTATCTACTTGGTTGGCAAATGTACCGATAAAACCCATAACACTTAGATGATGACCGTATTTGATCATGCTATTGTCTGCAGTATCAATGCTAGGTTTATATACTCTTATTGTGTAGAAATAGAATATAGCATTAAGTATAAGAGTGCTTGAAAAGTATCCTAAAATTAGAAGTATTATATTTGGATTAAAAATTGCTACTATACATACTGTAGCCACATTTACTATCTGTGTTACAAGCCAAAATATTGTTCCCCTTTTAAAATCCTTCTTTCCAGAGAGAAAAGCACCATACATACTAACTGCATTTGTGATAGGTAGGGTAACACTTACAATAATAAATGATATTGCAAATAAATTATTATCATTTAAGAAATAATATAGACCAGTTCCTAAAGATACTATAGATATAATACTTCCCCAGATCAATTGATTTTTTACTGCAAGAAATATAGTTCCATAAGAACCTTTTGCAACTGCTTGTGTTAGACTCGATCCAAGTCCAGATAAAGATAGTCCACCTATTATACCCGCTACTGATAGTATGAATTTATAATTTCCATACACTTCCTGGGGTAAGGCTCTAGCGAGAACAAGCGATAGTAGAAGTGAGGAAAATACAGAAACTATTTGACCTATCGATAACCAGAAACTACCTTTTGCGAGGTAAACCATATCGGTTTTAAGGTATTTTTCACTAAAACGCAATACCTTATATATTGAATCTTTCATATATTAAATCTATCATGTTATAGTCTTTTTTACATCTACATATTATTTTTCCTTTATGATATAGTTCAAGTCATATGAATTCAAAAACAATAGAAAATATATTAAAATTTACAGTATTTACTTCATTATTCGCAGTATTGTTTGTGCCACTTTATGTAGAAAATCACCTTTTCTTTCCTTTTATAACAGGAAAGGGATTTTTATTTAGAATACTTACTGAAATAGCTTTTGTATCATGGATAATATTGTTTATGAGAAATAGAGACTATTTACCAAAATGGTCTTCTATACAAGTTAGCTTTACTCTATTCACAATCGTAATCCTAGTCGCAGATATTCTAGGTCTAAATTTCTTGAGAAGCTTCTGGTCAAACTTCGAACGTATGGACGGTTTTGTAGGTCTTATACATCTATGGGGATATTTTATGGTCTTAACATCTGTCATGACATATAGAGTAGGGGACTTCTTAAATTGGAGAAGATATCTAAATACAAGTATATTTGTGTCTATAATAATTACTATATATTCTCTATTTCAATTGTTAGGTTGGGCTGATATCCATCAAGGTTCTACACGTCTAGATGCATCTTTGGGAAATGCTATATATCTTGCTGCTTACCTATTGTTCCATATATTTATCGCTATATATCTTGCTTTTGATTCTGCAGAAAGAAGAAATAAAATTCTAGTATGGTTCTATTCTGTATTATCGATTGTATTTGCTTTCTTTATGTATGAGACAGCAACAAGAGGAGCGGTACTTGGAGTTTTGGTGGGTCTTGTTGTTGGCCTTATAATGCTTTCAATCTGGAGTAAAAAGGAAGATAAGGTAATAAGATATTCTTCAATTGGAATATTACTATTTCTACTTATATCAGTATCTATATTTTGGCTAAATAAAGACACAAAATTTGTTCAGGGAAACGATATATTGAGACGCTTCGCTTCTATATCTATAAGTGAAACTAAGACTCAAGCTAGAGGATATATATGGCCAATGGCAATAAAGGGTGCTTTCGAAAATAAAAAAACAACTATCATAGGTTCAGGACAGGAAAATTTTAACTATGTATTTAATGCAAACTATAACCCAAATATGTGGAGACATGAGCAGTGGTTCGACAGAGCTCACAACTCATATCTAGATTGGTTGGTTGCCGGTGGACTTCTTGGACTTATTGCATATCTGGCTATATTTATATCAGCATTTTATATGATAATCAGAAGTGATATATCTATAAATAAGAAGGCAACACTCTTTGGTGTAATAATCGCTTATGGAATACAAAGTATATTTACTTTCGATAACCTAACTAGCTATTTATACTTCATAATAATTCTATCTATTATAGCTACACCAAGATCTACAAAACTTCATAATTGGATTTCAAAGATACTATTATCAAATTCAAATAATTATCCAATAATAAGAGATTATTTATACACTCCTGTAGTTCTTATATTGTTTATAGTTACAATATACACAATCAATGTAAGACCTATACAAGCAAATACAAGACTTATAGATGCTATGATATCTTGTTCAGGTGGTCAAAATACTCCTTCAGTTGAAGCTTATCAAAATGCTTTGAAACTTGATCAATATGTCGCAAATCAAGAGATAAGAGAACAATCGCTTGCTTGTGGAACAAATATAATAAGAAGCAATCTTTCACAAAGTGCAAAAGAGAGTTTTGCTTATTTTGTGGTTACAAATATAGACAAGCAGATCAATATCACTCCAAATGATGCAAGAGCTTTTTATCTAGGTGGTACATTCCTTGATGAAGCGGGTAATTGGTCAGCTGCAAATGTATTGCTTGAAAGAGCAAATCAACTTTCACCAAACAAGCAATCGATCATGCTTGAATTGGCCACAAACTATATAAATTCAAATAGAATGAATGATGCTGTAGAGATCACTAGAAAAGCTTATGAACTAGCTACTGATAACGATATATCTAGAGCAGCCTACATATCTGTTCTTATAGTTTCAGGACAAGAAGCAAAAGCAAAAGAAATATTCTCCAAGCAACCAGAAGCTTTCTATGATGAGAGAATTGTAAACGCCTATATGAATAAAAAGCAGTTTGATAAAGCGGCTTCAGTATATAAAAAACTAATTGAAATTAATCCAGAATATAAACAATATTATCTACAACTAGCTGGAGTATATTACGCAAGTGGAAATAAATATCTAACAATACAAGAACTTAAGCTAATAGGGGATAAATTCCCAGAATCAAAAAAGCAGATTGATGATGCAATAAAGGAAGTGGAAAAGAAATTGCAATAATTATTGCATAATTAAAACTGATATATTAAAATATAGTGGTGTGAGTATCACAAATGTGTTGGTACTTCCAAATAAAATGTCTACGAAAGGTCCTGTCTCGGCAGGATTTTTCGTTTTTATTTAAATAATTGTAAATGTAGGGGTAAAAGCTATATTTTCATCAAAAAGTAATATTGTTTGAAAAAACATGATTTAGGTGTATAAATATCTAGAAAGTACAAAAGGAGACATATTATGCCCAGAACTGAAAGAAATAGTTCACCTGGTCGAAGAAACGGTAAGGTCAATAAAGCCAAACAAGCAAGGACTGTTGGTAAACCGAAGCGTATCACGCATTACACTACGGGACCGCACTCGAGAGTTGAGTTTGTGTCTTTTACGCCACCACCTGTTACCCCGCTGGGTGTTAACCAGATCATTTGATTCTTTAAAGAGGAAGCCGGTGCTTCCTCTTTTTTATTCAACATGTTTATTTTGTTTGTTTTCCACATATAAAATATATTTTATTTTTATACTCATGCTACAATAAAAAAGGATTGTTCCAAATGCTGGTGGTGGCTGTACTCACATATTAATTAGACATTATATTTGGAGCTGACACCCATCACCAACATTTGGCGCAATCCCTAATATACACTTTATTAAGTGAATATAATTTCTGGCCCAAATTTAAATAATTTGACAACTTTTCGTATCGGGGGTAAAGCCCGATTTTTTTGTAGTATAAATAGTATAGAAGATATAGAAAAAGCATTAGAATTCGCTTCAAATAATAATTTAAAGATATTTGTTTTAGGTGGAGGTTCAAATATACTTTTTTCGGACGAAGGTTTTGATGGTTTGGTAGTAAAGATGGAAATGATGGGTGTAAATGTTGAAGATATAGATGATGAAAAGAGTTTGGTTGAAGCTTTTGCAGGTGAGAATTGGGATGATTTTGTAAAATTTACTGTAGATAAAGGATTATATGGTCTTGAAAATTTATCATATATACCAGGTACAGTAGGAGCAAGTCCGGTTCAAAACATCGGAGCGTATGGAAGTGAAGTGAAAGATACTATTTATTCTGTAAAGGTATTTGATATAAAGGATAATAAAATAGTTTTTTTTAACAACAAGGATTGTGATTTTAGTTATAGAAATAGTATTTTTAAAAAGAATAAAGGTAGGTATATCATAGTTTCAGTTAAATTTATTTTAAATAAAAAAGGTAAATTAAATCTTGAGTATAAAGATATTAAAGAATATTTATTAAAAAATAATATAAAGAATCCAACACTTTTAGATATTAGAGAAGCTGTAATAAATATAAGGAAGAATAAATTACCAGATATTGGTCTTGTCGGTACAGCAGGTTCATTTTTTAAAAATCCAATTATAAAAAAGGAAAAGGTAGTTGAATTAAAAGTTAAATGGCCAGAATTGCCTGTGTATGATCATAATGATGAGGAAGTTAAGGTCTCTTTAGCATGGATAATCGATAAAGTATGTGGTTTAAAGGGTTTGAGTAAGGGGAATGTCGGTATATATAAGAATCAGGCATTAGTACTGGTAAATAATGGAAATGCTACAGCACAAGAAGTAAAAGATTTTGCAAATATTATAATAAAATCTGTAAAGGATATGACAGGTATAGATATAGAAACTGAGGTGGAATGGGTTTAGAAATTATGATATAGTGGCCGGACATATGGCTTTTTCACTAAAAACAATTTTTGGGGATAGAAATGCAAGCTTATTAAAGAAATACTCTGGTATTGTTTCTCAAGTAAACGCACTAGAATCCAGCATAAGCGCACTTTCTGATTTAGAATTAAAAGACAAGACCAAATCTTTTAAAGAAAGACTAAATGGTAAAAGTGTCACAGATCAAAAGAAAATACTCGATGAAATACTTCCTGAAGCATTTGCTTTAGTTAGAGAAGCTTCAAAAAGAACTTTAAAACAAAGACACTTTGATGTTCAGCTTATTGGTGGTGCCATTCTTAATGGAGGAAATATAGCTGAAATGAGAACTGGAGAAGGAAAGACTCTGGTTGCAACTCTTCCTGCATATCTAAATGCTTTAACAGGTCGTGGGGTACATATAGTTACTGTAAATGATTATCTATCAAGAAGAGATGCTGTATGGATGGGACAGGTATATGATCTACTTGGTCTAACAACAGGAGTAATAAATCACGAAACTTCATATTTATACGATCCAAATCACAAAAATACAGGAGATGATAAGGTTGTAGATGAAAAAAGAGATGAGATAGGTTCTTTCCATGTGGTACACGATTATCTGCGCCCAGTTACAAGACGTGAAGCGTATTATGCAGATATAACATACGGTACAAACAACGAATTTGGTTTCGATTACCTTCGTGACAATCTCGAATATGAAGAAAGCAAGCTTCGTCAAAGAGAATTTAATTATGCAATAGTCGATGAAATAGACTCTATTCTTATAGATGAAGCTAGAACCCCACTTATTATATCTTCTCCAACTGTAGATTCAGAGAAACTTTATGGATCATTTGCGCAACTGGTTAGAGATTTTGTTAAAGATGAAGATTTTAAAGTCGATGAAAAAAATAGAAGCATTGCACTTACACCAAAAGGAATAGAAAAGGCAGAAAAGAAACTGGGTGTAGACAATATATATACCGATAAAGGAATAAAATATGTGCACCATTTAGAGACAGCTATAAGAGCAAAGGCACTGTTTCATTTAAATAAAGAATACGTAATAAAAGATAATGCTATTGTCATAGTCGATGAATTCACAGGACGTCTACAACCAGGAAGACGTTGGTCAGAAGGACTACATCAGGCCATAGAAGCAAAAGAAGGTGTAGAAATTCAAAAGGAATCTAGAACCTTTGCTTCTATTACATTCCAGAATTATTTTAGATTATACAAAAAGCTTTCAGGTATGACGGGTACAGCGTTAACTTCAAGTGAAGAGTTTTTTAAAGTTTACGGTCTTGAAACCATAGTGGTACCTACAAATAAAACTATACAGAGAATAGATGAAAATGATTTGATATTTCAAACTGAAATAGGTAAATACAAAGCAATAGCAAGGAAAGTAAAAGAGTTACATGCTAATGGACAGCCAGTTCTTATAGGTACAGTTTCTATAGAAAAAAACGAAGTTCTATCACAGTTTCTAAAAGCAGAAGGTGTCCCACATGAAGTATTGAATGCTAAAAATCACGAAAGAGAAGGTGAAATAGTCGCTCAAGCTGGTAAAAAAGGTGCTGTAACAATAGCAACAAACATGGCGGGTAGAGGAGTGGATATAAAACTTGGTGGAAATCCCGGAAGTAAGGAATTGTACGAAGAAATAAAATCAATAGGAGGATTGTTTGTATTGGGTACAGAGCGTCATGAAGCTAGAAGAATAGACAATCAGCTTAGAGGTAGGTCAGGAAGACAAGGAGATCCAGGTAAGACACAGTTCTTCGTTTCTCTTGAAGATTCATTGATGCGCATATTTGCTGGAGATACAGTAAAGGGACTTATGGGTAAACTCAATCTTGCTGAAGATGAAGCTATAGAAAATAGGATAATCACAAAATCTTTAGAAAATGCTCAAACAAAGATAGAGGGATTTAATTTTGATTCAAGAAAACATGTGCTTGAATATGACGATATCTTAAATCAACAAAGAAAAGTTATATATGAAAGAAGAAGATCTATATTGACGGGGTCAATCGATGAAGTAGAAAATAAACTAAATGAAATTGTAGGTCAAAATGAAGAATTAAAGAAAGTAGTAAAAGAAAAAACAGAGTTAATGGGAAGAGATAGGTTCATATCTACTGCTAGACAACTTATGTTACAAACAATAGATATGTTCTGGGTTGAACATCTAGAGGTGATGGATTATACACGTTCGAGTGTAAATCTTCGTGCTTACGGACAACGTGATCCTTTGGTTGAATATAAGAGGGAGGGTTTAAGACTGTTTAAGGAGATGCAAGGTGTTGTCGAAAATCAGATTATCAGTTTACTTCCTCATGTTGGTGCTGGTGTAGCAAATCCTGAAACAATTAAGTTAAGAGAAATTCATGATGAAGCGCAAGTAATAGGTGGAGGAGATGGAAGTTCAAACAATAATACAGATAGTACAACAAAACCTGAAGTTGGTAGAAATGATCCATGTCCTTGTGGAAGTGGAAAAAAGTACAAGAAGTGTCATGGTAGATAAAAATATTAAATTAGGGAAGTATAGACATTATAAAGGTAAAGAGTATGAAGTAATTGGTATTGCTAAACATAGTGAAAATCTGGAAGAATTGGTAGTATATAAAGCACTTTATGATGAAGGAGATATCTGGGTAAGACCAGTTAAAATGTTTCTGGAAGAAGTCGAAGTAAATAAAAGTAAAGTTCCGCGTTTTAGTTTTATTGGTTAAATTAAATTTTAATTCTAAATAAAATAGAAGACATGCCAAAAAATAAAAAAGAAAAAGTTGTAGTAGTAGGTGGTGCGGGTTTTATAGGTTCAAACCTTACAGATAAACTTGTTGAAAAAGGTTTTGACGTTCATGTGATAGACAATCTAGTAGGTGGAAAAAAAGAAAATGTAAATAAAAATGCCAGTTTACATGTACTTGATATAACAAAAATAAAAGATATTCAACCTATAATAAATGGCGCTTCGTATGTATTTCATTTAGCTGCATTACCAAGAGTTCAGTTTTCTATTGATTTTCCAAGTGAATCAAACATGGTAAATGTTGAAGGAATGTTAAATGTTCTTATTGCTAGTACAAATGCAAAAGTAAAAAAGTTTATATATTCAGCTTCTTCCTCAGCTTATGGAGATCAAAAGAAAATGCCTTTAGTAGAAAGTTTTCCTGCAAATCCCAAGAGTCCATATGGTCTACAAAAATACATTGGTGAATTGTATTGTAAATTGTGGACAAATATATACGGTTTACCAACTGTTTCTCTCAGGTATTTCAATGTATACGGTCCAAGACAAAGTGCTGAAGGAGCATACGCACTTGTGATTGCAAAGTTCCTAGAACAAGTTAAACAAGGTAAACCAATGACAATAACTGGTAATGGAAAGCAAACTAGAGATTTTACTAGTGTACATGATGTAGTAAATGCAAATATATTAGCAATGGAAAGTAAAAAAGTAGGTAATGGTGAAGTTATAAATATAGGTGCAGGTAAAAACTATTCGATAAATGATGTTGCAAAATTTATAGGAGGGCCGGTTTTGTATGTGGAATCGAGATTAGAACCAAAAAATACTTTGGCAGACAATAAACTTGCAAAAAAGCTTTTAGGTTGGACACCAAAAGTTAGCTTAAAAGAGGGTATAGAGGAATTGAAAAAGATAAATTAAACTTTTAAACCTCTTCGTTTTCTATACCAATAAACTATATAAATAATTGCTAGAGATATTATATTTGTAAAAAATATAATAGGTGTTGACCAAGGTATTCCATCTATTGGTGTAAAACTAAATGGCCATAGGTATGGTGTTGGGAAAAAACTTGTTGAATGTGTAAATAAATCAAGAAATATATGAAAAGCCCAAGCAAACATTTCCCATACAGGTTTTTTCATTATTATCCAAACAACAAAAAATACTACAGCAAATACAACAAAACTATGTGTTATGTTGTATAAAGTATGCACGTAAGAGTCTATTTCTATCATTCCAGGAGGTTTCATACTCCAGTGTACTGACTCAGGATCAAATATAGTCATTACCAATCTAGATCCTGTGTATATACCAAATGATAAAAGGTCAGGTGCTATGCCAAGTAGAAATGCTAGCCAAAAACTCTTTTTATTTTTTCTACCAAAAGCGATACTACCCCAAAGCCCATGTGAAAGTATGTCCATATGGTGTTATAATACAATATATATTGATTAATTAAAATATGAGATCGTTTCTAATAAAATTCGATTTTTGGTTTATTGGTTTTTTGAGAAAAATCAGCATTCCTTTTTCTAGATTTGCACTTTTTATAGTATTTTTTTGGTTTGGAATACTTAAGATAATAGGTACTAGTCCAGCAAATCCTCTTGTTTCAGATTTGCTACACTCCACACTGCCTTTTATGTCTTTCAGTGTGTTTATCGTATTATTCTCTATTTATGAAATGATTATTGGTATAACGTTTCTTATACCTAGATTAGAAAGGCTAGCCATTGCACTACTCTTACCACATATGTTTATGACTATTCTGCCACTATTTTTTCTTAGAGCAATGACTTGGCAAGGATTTTTAACACCTACACTTGAAGGTCAGTACATAATAAAAAATCTAGTTATCATAGCACTAGCTATGGGAATAGCGGGTCATTTAACACCTATAAATATTAAAAATAAAAAATGAAATTTAAATATTTAATCATATCTTCGGTATTTGTTATTTTAATCATGACAGTGTTTTGGATATTTAAAAATAATTCAAATACCGTCAAGGTAGATTTAAAAAGTTTCAATATAATTTATGCTGATAATGAAGAAAAACTTGAGAAGGGTTTGAGCGATAGAGAAAGTTTGGATGATAAAAGTCTCATGTTATTTGTATTCAATAATCCTAGTACTTATGGATTTTGGATGAAGGATATGAAATTTAATATTGATATTGTTTGGCTAGATGAATCATACAAAGTAGTGCATGTTGAAGAGAATTTATCACCAGAAACATATCCGAAAATATTTTATCCAAAGAGTAAAGCCCTCTATGTCCTGGAAGCAAATCCAAATTTTGTAAAAGATCATGATATAAAACTGGGCAATACACTCGTTTTTTCTGATAAAAAATAATTTTATAAAAAATCAACTCTTGTTATAAATTTTTTTTATTGTGCAGTTTGTTTTTTTGGAGTTATCCACTGTTTTTCTTTTTGTATGGGAAGTAAAATACATCACACGCGAGCAATCAGTTCTTTTGTTATCTCTAAATTTTATTAATAATTAATTCACCAAAATAAATATGAGTATATCCATAAGAAGAGCAGATGGAACATCAGTGCCGTTTAATGCAGATAGAATAAACCGCTCAATAGAGAGAGCGTGTTTTGGACTAACAGATCCTATATCAAAAGTTACTCAAATTGCTACAGAAACTCAACTTACTCTTCATGAGAATATGACTACAGAGGAAATGGACAGAGCAACCATAAATGCTGCTGTGCAGAATATAAAGGAAGATCCAGAATATGACAGGGTAGCTACCAGATTATTGCTTAAAACTATATATAGAAAAGTCGTAGGTGAATACGATAAGGATAGTTTTGATGATCTGAAGAAGAAACATAGAGATGGATTTATAAGATATATCAGAGATGGTGTTAAAAATAAGACTTTACATAAAAATATGGAAAGTCTATTTGATCTAGAGTCTCTAGCAGATACTCTTTCTCTAGAAAGAGATGAATTGTTCTTATATGCAGGTCTAGATGGTCTTGCACATAGATATATGATAAAGGATACAAATAGCAATGTAATAGAAACGCCTCAATATTTCTTTATGAGAGTTGCTATGGGTCTATCTTATGTAGAATCAAATCCAACAGAATACGCAAAGAAGTTTTATCACAAGATGTCAAAGCATGAATACATAGCTGGGGGTTCTGCAAATCTTGGTGCTGGTACTCCAAGTTCATCACTTTCAAACTGTTTCTTACTAGAAGTTCACGATGACATGTCTCATATAGCAAAATCAGTTTCTGATGTGCTATTACTTTCAAAGAGTTCTGGAGGTTTAGGAGTTTCAATAACAAAGTTGAGAGCATCTGGTTCACCTTTGAAATCAGGTTTCGGTGGAGCATCTAGTGGACCAACTCCGTTTGCAAAAATAATGGACACTTCTATAAGAGCGGTTATGAGAGGTGGTAAAAAAGTAGGTGCTCTATGTTTCTATATGGAACCTTGGCATCTAGATTTTACAGAATTTATAGATTGGAAAAACAATAGCGGTGACGACTATGCTCGTATGAGAACAGCAAATACTGCTGTATATATTGCAGATGAATTTATGAAGAGATCAAGAGACGGAAAAGATTGGTATATGTTTGACCCTGCAGAAACACCAGATCTAAATGAGCTTTATGGACAAGCTTTCAGTAAAAGATATGGAGAGTATGTAGATATGGCAGACAAGGGAATGATGAGAACATTCAAGAAGATTCCTGCAAATGAATTATTTAGAAAAATACTCGTATCAATGCAGACAACATCTCACCCTTGGCTAGTCTGGAAAGATACCATAAACCTACGTGCTTTAAACAATAATCGAGGTACTATACATATGTCTAATCTATGTACAGAGATCTGTTTACCTCAAGATAGAGAAAACGTTGCAGTATGTAATCTAGCTTCTATAAACCTTGCTGCACATGTAAGCAATAAACAGGTAAATTGGGGAAAACTTGAAGAGAGTGCAAGATTGGCTGTAAGACAACTAGACAACCTCATAGATATAAACATGCTACCAATCCCAGAAGCTGTAAGATCAGATAAAGAAAACAGAGCAATGGGACTTGGAGTGATGGGATTTGCTGATGTTATAGAAAAACTAGGTATGGCATACGATAGTGAACATGCTTGGGATTTTGCAGATAGAATATTTGAATTCGTAAGCTATATGGCTATCGATGAAAGCACAATACTAGCTCAAGAAAGAGGATCGTATAAACACTTTGAAGGATCTATGTGGTCAAAGGGTAAGGTTCCGATAGATTCTATAGAGACAGTTGAAAATGATAGAGGTATAAAAGTATCAGTTGTAAAAGATAGTAAACATAAAGGATTAAACTGGAACTTGTTAAGAGAAAAGGTTAAAAAGGGAATGAGAAATTCTACACTTATGGCAGTGGCTCCAAATGCCAACATAGGTTTGGTTGCAGGAACTACTCCAGGTATAGATGCTAGATTCGCTCAGGTATTTTCAAGAAATAAAATTTCAGGAAAATACATGGACCTAAACCACAACTTGGTAAATGATTTAAAAAACATGGGTATTTGGGAAAAGGTAAGAGATCAAATAATAGAAAACCAAGGTGATATTGCACATATAGATGGAATTCCACAGTACTTAAAAGATATATACAAGACATCATTTACTACTTCTCCTTATGCTTATATAGAAGTTGCAGCTAGAGCTCAAAAATGGGTAGATCAGGCACTATCAAGAAATATGTATCTTGAGACAAGAGATTTGGATGAAACAATGGCGATATATGCAACAGCATGGGAAAAAGGTTTGAAATCTACTTATTATCTACATCTAAAACCTCGTCACACAGCAGAGCAGAGCACGATCAGAGTAAATAAAGCTGAAAAACTTGGAAAGATTGGTTTTGCTGCAGTTGCAAAGGCAAAGACAGAATCAACTCCAATAGAGACAAGTTCAGATGTTGCATTTTCTATGCCAAAGCAGAGTTCTATACCAGTAGCGTCTATAGTTCCAGAGCCAGTTGTTATAAAGGAACAACCTATCAAGCAGGTTGTCCCACAACCTTCAGTTGTAGAATTGACTCCTTCAAATATAATGTCAGAAGTTAAAGCAAAAGTACCAGTTTATGCTTCTGTTTCATCAGATACTACATTTGACGAAGTAAGTATAGTAAAAGAAAGTGAGGCCTCAGATATTCCAAGTATGGTTTCTATAAAAAATGTAGGTTTTGGTAAAATAAATTTGAACACAAATTCTACACAAAATAAATATACAGAAATATCATCTATAAGTATGATGAGTGAAAAGGATAATTCAAATAGTGCAATCAAGCCAAAGGTAGCACCAAAGGTCTGTCCTATTGATCCAGCAGAAAGAGCACAATGTGATAGTTGTCAGTAAAATCAGATATTATCAATTTATTTATAAAACCATATGTTAATAGGAAAAGCATCACCAGAAGATACAAGTCTCCATCCCATAAAGTATAAATGGGCTTATGACCTGTACAATCAGGCAGTAAGAAATACTTGGTTTCCACATGAAATCACTCTAAAGGAAGATATGGATGACTGGAAGAAAATGACTGAAGATGAAAGACATGCAGTTACATTTCTAATGGCATTCTTCAATCCAGCCGAGCTTATAGTAAATAGATCGATAGCACTTGGAATATATCCATATCTAAAATCCCCAGAATGTCACTTGTATCTAGCAAAGCAAATGTGGGAAGAAGCAAATCACTGTGTTGCATTTGAATATGTGCTTGAGACTTTTCCTTTCGATAGAGAAAAAATATACAACCTCCATCTAGAAGTCCCTTCAATGAAAGCAAAAGAGGACTATATAAATAAATACATGAAGAGAATGACAAATGTCTCTCTTGATGTAAGTACTACAGAAGGAAAGAAAGATTTCATAAGAAATCTTGTTGCAACAAATATTGTGATGGAAGGAATATGGTTCTATTCAGGATTTATGGTTGCTCTATCATTCCGTCAGAGAAAGCAACTTAGAAATTTCGGTTCAATGATCAACTGGGTTTTGAGAGATGAAAGCCTCCATTTAAAGTTCGGTATGAATCTTATCCATAACATTCTTGAGGAAAATCAGGATCTCTTAACAGAAGATTTTGCAAATGAAATAAGAAACATAATCATAGAGGGTGTAGACAAAGAGGTAGATTACAACATGGATCTTTTCCCAAATGGTATTCTTGGTCTAAATGCAGATTATGTAAATCAATACGTAAAATATGTTACAGATCGTCGTTTAGAGGAACTAGGTTTTCCTCCGCACTACAATGCAACAAATCCAGCAAAATGGATGTCTACAGCTACAGATGTATACGAATTAGTAAATTTCTTTGAAGCTCAAAATACTAGCTATGAAGTAGATGTAAGGGCACACTCAGAAAAGAAAGAAGAAAAGAAGGAGGCAGGGGAGTAGGTTAAAAACAGTCAGTTTGTTATATACAACAAAATAATATTTAGGAAGAAATAACTATACCTATTTGCCATTTTATATTTATATATGGTATAATTATTGTGTACCAGACAGTTGCTGTGATATGAAAATATCATAGAGGAAAGTCCGAACATCGGTCTATTTATTTAGACAGCAAGGTAGCGGGTAACGCCCGTCAGTCGAAGGACTAGAGGTGCGAACAGAGACGTCTTTATTGGAAACGATAAAGAAACCCTTAGGGGTTAGCTTGTATAGAAATATACGAGGTGCAACGGCAAAATCCTTACCCCGATGCAAGGCCGTGCTTGTAAATAGTAAAATATTTATAAGAGTGCCGCTTGAGGTTAACTGCAAAGTTAATCCCAGATAAATGACTGTCGTTCGTCTTTGGCGAATACAGAATTCGGCTTACAGGTACAATATGAAAAAACTCTCCTTAGCGGTGAGTTTTTTCATTTATATAAATACCTATTTTTATACATATGTTTTTGATATAATATTATCTGTTATTAATATAGTAAAAATAGAAATGAATCCAACAACAAAGAGTGCATTATTAGAAAAGATAGAATCATTGGCGATATATGCGGGCGTACTTCTAGCAATAGTAGGTTTTATACCAACAAATATAATACCTTTTGATACTGCAAAGACTGTATTTATCGCTGGATCAGTATTACTAGCTATATTTGCTTGCATTGTAAAATCAATCAAAAGTAATTCATTTACTATACCTACTGGTCCTATAGCTTATACAAGCTATTTGATCATACTGTCTGCAATAGCTTCATCGATACTTAGTAAAAATTTTGTAAAATCATTCTTTGGACAAGGATTTGAAATGTATACTGGTAGTTTCCTCATCATAATGGTTCTTGGAATGATATTTTCCATAAGATTTTTCGACAATCAAGATAAAAAAGTATTCAATGTATTTGCCATAATATCTCTAGCATATATATTTGTATTTCTTTATCAGATAATGAAGGTATTTGGCGGAGACACATTCTTTACTATGGGTGTATTCAATAGTGCTACATCAAGTATTGTTGGAAAATGGTATGACTTCTCTATTTTTTCTCTTGTAGCATCACTTCTATCTATATTTGCTATAAAGTTCTTACCAATAAAAGGTAAGGTTAGAATAGGGTTTTTCATTCTATTTGTAATATCTTTAATATCTCTTCTTATAACAAATTTCTCAATATCTTGGTGTGTGCTATCTATCGTAAGTTTACTACTTGGAATATATGAATTTACTTCAAATAAAGTTAAATCAGATGGTAGTTCACAAACAGTAAAATTAAAGAGATACTCATTATTTACAATAGTAATATTTGTAGTATCTGTTCTAGGATATTGGCAACATGATTTTATAGGTAAGACAGTTTATAAAGTATTTAAGTTAAACAATATAGAGTTAGTTTTGCCATGGCAGTACACTCTAGATGTTGCCACGGGAACAATTAAAGAGTCACCTTTATTTGGTTCTGGTCCGAATAGATTCTCATATGAATTTCTAAAATATAAACCAAACACAATAAACAATACTCCTTTCTGGTCAGTAGAATTTGTAAATGGGGTTGGTGTACTACCTACTTTATTTATAAATCTAGGTTTAGTTGGTAGTATTTTGTGGATAGTTTTCTTGGTTCTATTTGTGAGATTGGGTATATTAACATTAAAAAATAAAAATGAAGGATTTAAGAAATATACTATAGTATCTTCATTCTTTATATCGTTGTCTCTTTGGATGGTTATGTTTGCATACAATCCATCACATGCATTATATTTCCTAACTTTCGTATTTACAGGTATATTCTTTTCAACAGCATTAAATTCAAATCTGATTAGATTAAAAGAATACAATCTAGGTAAGCAGTCATTCATAAGCAAAGTAATGTGGTTGGTGCCATTTGTTGGAGTATTAGCTGTAGTTGTGTGGGGTCTAATATATGTAAAAAAAGTTATAGCAATTACTTATTTCCAAATGGGTATTAAAGAAATATCTACCGGTAAATCAGTAGATAATGCTGAAAAGTATTTTACATCATCAAACAAATGGGATACTTACGATGTTTATTATCAAGCTCTTTCTGAAGTATCAATATTGAAAATAAATAACTTTACTCAAGAGTTTAATGCAAAGCAGGTTAAGCCTACAGAAAAGGAAGTGGGTGCTGTATCAACAATGATAAATAATGGAATAGATAATTCTAAGAAAGCTATAGAGTTTGATACAACAAATTATTACAATTATACTTCTTTAGCTAGAGTTGCTGATGTTGCTTCTTCACTAAAGGTTGCAAATGCTTATGAAAATTCAAGAGGAGGATATATTGAAGCATTAAAATACAATCCAGCTAACCCAGCTATATACCTTTCATTAGCAAAATTGGATGCAGTAAATGGAAAGATAGATGAAGCAAAACAAAATATCCAAAGATCACTTATTTTGAAACAGGATTATACAGACGCAGTGTTCTTATTGTCTCAGATTCAGACTCAAAATGGAGAAATAGCAAATGCAATAGAATCTACAAAGGTTGCAACACAGATTGAACCATCAAACTCAGTATTATTCTTCCAACTTGGAATATTGTATTACAATAATAAAGACTATAAGAATGCTTCAGAAGCTCTAAATAAAGCAGTATCATTGAATGGTCAGTATGCAAATGCTAGATATTTCCTTGGTCTAGCTTACGCAAGGTTGAATGATGATAAAAATGCCATAACTCAGTTTGAAGAGTTGGTAAAAACAAATCCTGATAACCAAGAAGTAGCACTTATTCTATCGAATCTAAAACTCGGTAAGTCACCATTTAGTGATGCAAAACCACCTATAGATAGTAAACCAGAGAAGAGAAGTAAACTTCCTGTTGTAGAGAAGTCAAATGCATCATCTGGGACAAATAGTGGAACAGGCTCAAATACAACAAAAGCAAAATCTGCAAACTAGTAGTGTATGGTAAAAAAGATATTTAGTTTCTTAAGTAAAGAAGTTTCTGATTTGCATGAAGCTGCATATCTTTTGGCTTTTTTTACTTTTGCTTCTCAAATCTTAGCTATCGTTAGAGATAAATTACTAGCATATCACTTCGGTGCTGGCATTGAACTAGATATATATTATGCAGCATTTAGAATACCTGATCTTATATTTGTTTCGATCGGTTCTATAGTGTCAGTATCAGTTCTATTACCATTTATAACTGAAGCCTATGCAGAAGGTAAGGAAAAAGGAAGAAAGTTTACTGACAGTATCTTTTCAGTATTCTTTTTTTCTCTAATTATAACTAGCATAATAGTTATTATATTCACAAATCCCTTATTAAAAATTCTTTTACCAGGATTAAAGGATAGTGTTAGATTTGATGATTTGGTAGCAATGACCAGAATATTACTTTTATCACCAATTTTTCTTGGTATATCGAACTTTATATCAAACATTACACAAATGCATAAACGATTCTTAGTTTATGCACTTAGTCCTATTATGTACAATATGGGAATAATATTTGGAATATTATTTCTTTTCCCAAAGTTTGGTTTGTACGGTTTATCATTCGGTGTAATCATAGGAGCATTTGTGCATATGTTTATACAACTACCATTTATTCTCGGAAGAGGTATTTCACCTAGATTAACAATAAATATAGATTGGCAACAAGTTAAAAAGGTGTTGCTGGTATCACTACCTAGAACTTTAGCTTTATCATCTAGTCAGCTTACTTCATTCTTTTTGATATCACTTGCTTCACTTATGAGTGGAGGTGCAATATCAATATTTAATCTAGCCTTAAACCTTCAGTCTGTACCGCTAGCAATTGTAGGGGTTAGTTATTCTTCTGCAATATTTCCTGCATTATCAAAATACTTTGTTGATGGAGAGAAAGATAAATTCATATCAAAAGTTATAGAATCAGGAAGACATATTATATTCTGGTCTGTACCAATCACAATACTTTTTATTGTTTTAAGAGCACAGATAGTCAGAACAATATTTGGTGCAGGAAACTTTGACTGGTCAGACACTAGGTTGACTGCAGCTGCACTTGCTCTATTTGTTATATCAGTTTCAGCACAAAGCTTAATACTATTATTTATGAGGGCTTGTTATGCTAGAGGCAAGACTAGAATGCCTCTACTTGTAAATGTATTTTCTTCTTTGGTAATTGTTATTCTCGCATATTTCTTGAGTCATATATTCAAATCAGTCCCAGTTTTTGCATATTTTATAGAAGATATGTTCAAAGTGAGTGGCGAGATCGGTACTATCATATTAGTATTACCACTTTCATATACTATAGGAAATATCATAAATCTTGTAATTTATTGGTATATTTATGAAAAAGATTATCCAGGTCTATCGAGATCTATACTCCCATCTTTCTATCAGATTTTTGCAGGATCTGTGATTATGGGGTATGTTACATTTATATCCCTAAGGTTCTTTAATGTCTATTTTCCATTAACAAAGGTCTGGGGAGTGTTTTTACAGGGCTTTTGTGCTGGTATAGTCGGTATATTGTCACTTATAATCATTTTGCGTATATTGAACAATAAGGAGTTAAAGGAGGTTTGGGAAACCCTACATCATAAGATATGGAAAGCAAAAGTTGTTATTCCAGAACAAGATAGTCTGTAGGATTGTGTGTATTTATGAATAATAAAACTAATATAAATTTAATAAGAAACTTTTCAATTATTGCCCATATAGATCATGGTAAGTCTACTCTTGCTGATAGAATGCTAGAACTTACAGGGACAATAGAGAAGAGAAAGATGCAAGAACAAGTACTAGATAGTATGGAACTTGAACGTGAAAGAGGTATTACTATCAAGATGCAACCAGTAAGGATGAAATTCGGCGAATATATTTTAAATCTTATAGACACTCCAGGACATATAGATTTTTCTTATGAAGTTTCAAGAGCACTAAAAGCTGTAGAAGGATCTATACTTCTGGTAGATGCAACACAAGGCGTTCAGGCTCAAACACTTACTACATTGAATATGGCGATAGAGTCAGGTCTAGTGATCATACCTGTAGTATCAAAAATCGATTCTCCTTTAGCTAGAATAGATGATGTTGTAAAAGAAGTTTGTGAATTACTTAAGTGTGATGAAAGTGAAATATTAAAGGTTTCTGGAAAAACAGGAGAGGGAGTTACAAACTTACTTTCAGAAATTGTAAAAAGAGTACCACCACCAAAACCTATAAATGATAGTAATAATTTTAAATCACTAGTTTTTGATTTTCAGTATTCAAACCATAAAGGAGTAATAGTTTATGTGAGAGTGATGAATGGTAGTGTAAGTCGTCATGACAATCTATTATTCAAGGTAAGCAAAGAGAAATTTCAATCACTCGAAGTTGGAATATTCTCGCCGGATGATATACCTACAGAGTCATTATCTGCAGGAGAAATAGGATATATAGTAACTGGTATAAAGGAGCCTGGAATAGCATCAGTGGGAGATACTGTATCTTCAGCAAATGATACAGATACACCTTTGCCAGGTTATATGAGCCCTAGACCAGTAGTTTGGGCTTCTATATACCCAGAGAGTCAGGATGACTTCAATTCCTTAAGACAAGCCCTAGGTAGACTTAGACTATCTGATTCGTCTTTTACTTATGAAGAAGAATCTTCAGGTACTTTGGGTAGAGGATTTAGATCAGGATTTTTGGGAATGTTACATCTAGAAATAATCACAGAAAGATTGAGAAGAGAATTTAACCTTCAACTTGTAGTAACAATACCAAGTATCACATACAATGTTGAATTGAAAAATAATAAAACTGTAACTGTATATTCACCTACATTTTTTCCTGAGGATAATGAAATAAAAAGAGTCTTAGAACCTCTTGTAAATATGAAAATCATATGTCCACCACAATATCTCGGTGCTATTATGCAATCTGTATTTGCACATGAAGGGGAAGTTTCCTCTACAGAAAACTTCGGTGAGAATAGAACATCACTCACACTTGTAATGCCTCTTAGAGAATTGATGAGGAATTTCTTTGATGAAATAAAGAGTATATCATCAGGTTTTGCTTCCATATCATATGAAATTGGAGAATATAGAGAAGCTAATGTTGCTAGGATGGATATATTGGTAGCAGATGAAATAGTCCCAGCATTTTCGAGAGTTGTATCTAGATTAAGATTGGAAGAAGAAGCAAAAGCTTCTGTTGAGAAATTGCATAAGATCTTACCAAGACAGATGTTTACCATGAAGATTCAAGCAAAGTCTTTGGGTAGAATAATATCATCAGAAACATTGTCAGGAATGAAAAAGGACGTGACTCAACATATGTATGGTGGTGATAGAACAAGAAAGATGAAACTATGGGAAAAACAAAAAGAAGGAAAAAAGAAAATGAAAGAAATAGGTAAGGTAAATATTCCACAAGATGTGTTTATAAAAATGATGAGAGCAGATTAATATAAGAGATTATATCATCTCTCTTATTAAATAAGATTTTGTATATTGTGCAAATGTTTATACAAGTGCAGAAAGGCTGAATGCCACCATGCTAAGTGTAACCAAAATAGCTACAACTATCATGATATATCTAAGGTATTTCTGTGATTTTTCGTGGAATAACATATGTAAATAGTAGTATACTATATGATGATTATATTTCAATGATTGAATATCAAAAGAAAAAGAAAATAGGAAATTTCATGTATTCACCAATATCTCTTTTGGTGCTGTTCATTATATTTATAATAATCCTCAGGTCTGTTTTTAATGTTTATTCAAAAGAGAAAATAAGTAAACTAAATTTAGAAAAAGAAAAGATTGAGTATGAGAAGATGAATTCAAGAAAAGATAATTTATTAAATTCTATAGATTATTTAAAAACTGATGATGGTATAGAATCAGAAATAAGAAATAAATTTAGACTTGTAAAAGAAGGTGAGTCTGTAACAGTTATTGTAAACGATAATTCCATGTCTAGTATAAGTATTGGTACAAGTACAAAAGTTCAATCAAAAAGCCTTTTAAGTAGTATATTTGAATGGTTTTCAAAATAAAATTTTCTATTGTGCTATAATAATCAGACTTAAAATTTAATTTAAATATATGAAAGATATAAAAATATATTCAACACCCACATGTCATTTTTGTAAGCTAGCAAAAGAATTTATGCAAGCACACGGTATCAAGTATACAGAATACAATGTCGCTACAGATCTAGAGAAAAGAAAAGAAATGGTTGAAAAGTCAGGACAAATGGGTGTTCCAGTTATAGATATAGATGGGGAAGTTACAGTTGGTTTTGATGAACAAGAATTTGCAAAAGCTGTTGGTGTAAACTAGTAATATAAATAACTTCAAACTATTTATTAAACACAAAGCAGATAAATGAAATAATTAGCCTAAGAAAAAAAGGTTACTCTTTAACTGAAATTAGACGAATTACAAATAGATCAGTTGGTACAATATTGAAATATATAAGAAATATAAAAATCAGTAAAAAGTATAAGGATATACTTAGATCAAAACAAGGTGGTAGTAGATTGAAGTCAATAAAAGAATGGGATATAGCAAGAAAAAAAGCTGATTTATTGGTTGGTAATATGTCGATAAGTAATATTATAATGTTGACGGTAGGTCTGTATTGGGGTGAGGGTACAAAAAGTCAATTTAATCTTATAAATGGTGATCCGTATTTAATAAAAATATTTATTAGAGGTTTATATTTAATTGGAGTTCCTAAAAATAGAATTAAATTTAGCCTTAGAATATATCAAGGTATGGATGAAAACTTATTAAAAGATTTCTGGCAAAACTTTTTAGAAATTAAAAAAGAGCAATTTAGAAATTCGGAGTTTATATATGGAAATACTAATAATAAATTAAGGTATGGAATGTGTAGAGTTACTATCATTAAACCAGCAGAGTATTTCAAACTTCTGATGAGTGTGATACATTCTATTAAACAGATAAGTCATCATAGTTCAATGGATAGAACGAGGGACTCCTAAGCCCTAAATGCAGGTTCGATTCCTGCTGGTGACACTAATTTATGAGCAGTAAATATGTTATAATATTTTTATGACACCAGAAGAAAAAGAGCTTTTAGAAAGGACATATAAGTTAGTAGAAGAAAATAACTCGATACTAATCTCTATAAGAAGAGGTAATAGGATAAGTACGGCAATGAGGGTTATTTATTGGCTTGTAATACTAGGTTTTTCATTCGGAGCATACTATCTCATACAACCATATTTAAATTTCTTAACAGGAATTACAGGTATTGGTAACGATAAGGTTCAATCTATTCAGGGCATACCTGGGTCATTAAGTAGTTTTCAAAACGGCCTGCAAGATTTACTAAAATAGGGTATTAAATAAACACTACTATATTTACTTGCTCTAATTCCTAAAAAAGTTTAGACTATTTAAATCTGTTTGAATGCCAAGGTAGATGACTTGGTAGACAAGCGAGTAAAATTTAATATGCCAAGGTAGCTGTTTTGGTAGACAGCGACCAAGTAGAATATGCCAAGGTAGCTCAGTTGGTAGAGCGCTCCCCTGAAGAGGGATAGGTCACCAGTTCGATCCTGGTCCTTGGCACCAATTTTGGTGGTTCAAATATCTCATATATTTTGATTAAAATACTTGTATGCGTAGGTAATTTACTTTTACACATACAGTAGTATAATTACTGTGATTTATTAATATTTTAAATTTTATGGATCAACAAAATCAAAATCCTGTTCCAAACCAAGTTCCACAAAGTTCTCCTTCTTCAAATGGTCATATGATAGCGGTATTCTCTTATATAGGTATACTTGTGATCATTCCTTTGTTTACTCAACATAAAGATGATCCATTTGTAAAATTTCATATAAAACAAGGACTTGTTCTACTTATAGCTATAATTATAGGTTCAGCAATAAGTATGATTCCTATAATTGGTTGGTTATTATCACCAATAATATTTTTATTTAACCTTATCTTAGCTATAATGGGGGTTATCAATGTTCTATCAGATAAACAAAATCAACTTCCAGTTATAGGGAAGTATGCAGATAAAATAAATATATAGTAAATAAAAAGTAAGTAATAAAAAAGACGGGAGACCGTCTTTTTTATTTATTATATTGTTCTTACTTTCAGCTTCGACTGTCTCTTTTTATCTAGTTTTGGAAGTTTTAGTATAAGTAGACCATGCTTTTCTATAGCCTCCGCTTCGTCTACATCAACTTCTGCTGGCAGGGCAATAGTTCTAGAAAATGAACCCCAATACAATTCTCTTGAAAAATAATCCTCTTCTCTTACTGTTTTCTCTTCTTCTCTATGACCCTTTATCGTAACCATGTCGCGAGTTATAGATATATCTAGATCTTCTGGGTGAACACCAGCTATCATAGTCTTTATAATTATCATATCTGCAGTCTGGAATACATCAACTGTAAGTTCTCCTTCTTTATCTTCCTCTTCACTCCAGTCATCAGAAGATTGAAGACCTAGTTTTTTTGGAGATTCTTCAATCTCTTTTTCATCACCATCCAATCTTACTGATCCAGTTAATCTTTCAAAAAACGATTTTTTTTCTTTTGCCATATAAAATTATTAAAACTAACTAATTAAACTATCATCTGGCTTTACAGTCTTTATTTCTTCAAATAGGATTATCAGAATTACTACAGCGCACCATACCCAACCAAATACTTTTAGTGCACTCACAGAACTTGCCTTAATTATAGCTAAGTTAAAAGATGAGTGCAATATGACAGCTATAAAAATTCCAAAAACTGTGGATAATATTTTTACAATATTGTTTTTATAAAATGAAATTCCAATCATGAAACCTATCGTTGCTGAAGATACGACATGAACTAAGCTTGAACCTATAAATCTCAAACTTCCAGTAATTATGCTTTTTGCTATCTCACCATTTCCAAGAGGGGATAGTATAAATAGAGTATTTTCTATCGCAGCAAATCCCAATGCTACTGTTATACAGTATATGATCGCATCTATGGGTTCGTCTAAATATCTTGAATGAAGTGTAACTATCACGAAAGCGAGATATTTTACGATTTCTTCAACAAAAGCCCATCCTAAATATTTTGAATTAACATCAAGAAGGAATTGGGCAGAGTATTTTTCTAATATAATAGCCAAAACCACAGAAATACAACCAGATAGAAAGGTGATAGCTATAAGTAGTCTTGGTTCAGGGTGTAGATTGTCTTCTTTAAGCCAAAACCATAACCAGATTAAGGTTGGTAATATACCAGAAAGCAAAGCGTATATTATAGTTGTTATGCCCATTTACCAAATTATAACCCAAATTACCCAAATATCGTTGGGGAAAAGACTTCATGTTATTCATTTGTATAACATATACATTAAGACTTGGTTATATAACTAAATAAAGATAAATAAAGATATCAGCTTGACAAATTCCTATTTTGTGATAGGGTACAAAGTAAATGTGTTCTTTGACAGGAATCTTCAATTGTGTTGTTTTTCCCGTGTGGGATAGACGTCAGGATATGTCCTGCACATTGTCGATTTCAGAAGAACTATAGGAGGATAGAATGAAACACTTGTTTGCACTCATGTTCGCCATCATGACGATGGCGTTTCGGACTGTCGGGGCTGACACTATCACCGTTAAGGTGTATGCGTCTGTCGGGCCACTTACTTCGTCACCGGATTTTCCGACCTTTGCGTCGGATTTCTTGAACGACGCGTATTCGGGCAATGTTTTGCCCGGGCCGGTGTCGATGACAACCTTCAACAGGGTTGGTCCCAAGTTCGAGCCGGGCTGGCTCATGGGCGGGAAGACCATCTGGTTTGCCACTGTCATGGAGAGGGCTGGGAAGTCATTTCTCCCTACCAATCTCACTGCCCAGATTACGTCTGGACCAAATGGTCTCTTCAACAAGGTGGAGTTGTATGCGAATACAAACTTTATCTACGCCGGAACATCTCGGGGAGAAATCACGGAGTCAAATGGATCCAAGACTCTCTTTAACGGGGGTCGATGGTCCGATCAGTCCGTCAACAAGTTTGCTTTCCTTGGAACGGCAAACAAGACCATGAATGCCAACAGTCAGGCGGAAATGGATTCGAACACCGCCTGGATGATGGGTTTCCCCAACTTCACACTTGAATGCCAATGGGCAATCAAGGAAAACGGGGTCATCGCCGGTATCGGCAGTGTGGTACTCGAGACCAAGCCCGAGATCGTGGTAACCCCGCCACATCTCACCGTCGTTCGCGACGTTGCAGGGAAGGTGAAGCTTACCTCGCCTGATCTTGTTGGTACGGCTTCCATCGAAGCCACCGACAGTATCAAGACCCCGGTTTGGACTGGAGTCTCGACCCTCAATGGTCAGGTTCCGACCATCCTCAATGCGGATGGCCAGACAAAGTTCTTCAGATTGAAGGTGGTGGAATAAACACCTTCAACCCCCACAACAGCACCCAGTCTTCAAGGCTTCACGCTAAGAAGATTGGGTGCTTTTCGTTTTAATCTATATTATACATCTGTATTTAAACCTATATTTATACCTATACTTCATCAAAATACATACATAAATAACTACAGCCCCCTTGACTTTTTCCTCATTATCGTGTATACATATTGGGTAATTATTAGACAATAATTAACATATAAAATCAATGATAGAAAATATAAATAAGACTTTTGCTGTTGCTCTGGCTGTAATATTCCTTGTTCCCGCTGTTTCTTTTGCTGAACCTTCAGTATCAGATAGTGGTAATGCAGGAACTGCAGTTGTAGTTTCAGCACCTACAGTATCTGATCCGGGTAATGCAGCTGTTACAACAACTGCTAGTACTCCTTCAGTAACTGATTCAGGAAATTCAGCTGTTACAGCAAGCGCTGGAACACCTGGAGTAACAAATTCTGGTAACGGAGCTGTTACAACTGGAGCAAATGAACCTCATACAACAAGTGGTGGTAATTCTGCTGTTACAACAGGAGCAAATACTCCTTCAGTTACAAATCAAGGAAATGCTGCTGTAATTACACCTTCAAACACTAATACAGGTGGAAATGGTGGTAATACAGGTGGTGGATCTGGTGGTTCACTAGGTGGAGGAAATAATGTTGGTTCAGGTTCAGGTATGGGAGGTGGACCAATATCATTCATAACTTCACTTCCAAAAAATGTAAACGGTTGTGTGTACATAACTGAATACCTAAAATTTGGTGGAAATAATTCTTCAACAGAAGTTACAAAACTTCAAACATTCCTAAAGAATGTAGAAGGACTAAATGTTGATATAAATGGAAACTTCGACAATAAGACTCTAGAAGCTGTTAAGGCTTTCCAAGAGAAATATGTAGCAGATACAATGCTTCCTTGGGGTGTTACAACTCCTACAGGAGAAGTTTATCTAACTACACAAAAGAAGATAAATGAAATCTATTGTAAGGCTCAGTTCCCATTGTCAGCTGAACAAAATTCTCAGATTGAGAAATATAAGTTAGCTCTAGCAAATGGTACTGCTCTAGAAATAGGATCAAATACAAATGACGATACTTCAAGCACAACAGTTGGTATTACTGATTCAACATCAAGTGATCAGACTGCAGCAGCTGGAGATACTTCATTCCTATCACGTTTTTGGAACTTCATAAAGAGACTATTTGGTAGATAATTATTGTCTATCTCTAAACAAAAAAACCACCTTCGGGTGGTTTTTTTGTTATTGGAGTCTCAGATTACCTTTAGCTTTTACATCATCATATTTAGATATTTCACTTTGTCTAATAGCTCCTACCAAAGCTATCATAAGTGCATTGTCTCCAGTTACACCTAGTGGTGGAATATTTAATTCTATATTGTATTGTTTTGCCAATTTCATAAATGAATCTCTAATATATTTATTTGCCACAACACCCCCGCCTAGTATCAGTGAAGAATACTCACAAGAATCAAGTGCTTTTTTTGTCTTTGAGATCAATACATCAGTCACAGTATCTTCAAACTCTCTCGCAAGTTCATTTTTCTCTATTTGCGATAATTCACCTTTTTCTTTTAACAAATATAAAATAGAGGTCTTTAATCCAGCAAAAGAAAAATCAAGATCTTTTGAATGTAACATTGGTCTAGGGAGTTTATGACCTCTAAGTCTATTCAATTCACTATCTTTTACCTCACTATTTTTTCTAGCGATATCAGCCAATTTTGATATCTCTGGCCCACCTGGATATGGTAAAGAGAGCATTCTTGCTACCTTATCAAACGCTTCTCCAACAGCATCATCTCTTGTCTGACCTAGTATTTTATATTTTCCAATATCTTCAATGTGTATAAGTTCAGTATGACCTCCACTTATGAGTAATGAAAGAGAAGGGAAATTAATTTTCTTTAATTCTATAAAATCATTATTTATATCTGTATTTTGTAAAAGAGAAGATACTATATGACCCTCCATATGATTTACAGGGATTACAGGAATATTGTGTTTAACTCCCAATTCTTTTGCAAATACAATACCCGTCCATAGTGCAGGTTCGAGTCCTGGGCCATTTGTTACTGCAATGATATTTATATCAGTATGTTTTATACCTGTTTCTTCGATTATATCTTTAAATAAAATAGGTAGATTTTTTATATGCTCTCTCTTCGCTAGAGCAGGGTATACACCACCGTACTTTTTATGAATATCGATTTGAGAGTTTATTGTATGAGCTAGGATTTTGTATTTTGTTACTTTTTCTTTATCAATAACAAAATCCTTTGTTTCAAGCAGACAAAGGGAAGTTTCGTCACAACTAGTTTCGATTCCTAAAATTATCATTTTATAACAAGTTACATTGATATATTAGCACTAAACAAATTATTGACAATGTTTTGTATTATATGTGCATATTTATCTTTTTGATTAAATTTGTTAGTCTATTATAAAACTAAAGCAAGGAGGCTTTATGTATGAGAGTGGATTTGTTGTCATAACTAGAGTGCCAAATGGAGACATTCCTTTATGGGTTAGAACAGCTTGGGTAGGCTTGGTATTGCCATTTGTATCTTATGTTGGGTATGTCGATTTTGGTATTGATCATGGACTTTTGACTTCAGAAGAAATGTCCTTTAATAGGAGAGGGTACAGTGTTCCTCAAATACAAGCCATAAATATACTTGAAAGAGAAAATGAACGTGCTTCAAAATGGTGGAAAGATCAGGGATTACCATTGTCAGGTATGTATTTTGGTTTTAATGAGGAGGAAGCGGAAGTCGTAAATGAAATGCAGGTTTTACACAGACTACACCCGGATCCTGATATTTATTATGATCCTGAGGATATATTTTTACTGCATTAGTAGGTTTCAAAAGGGTGCGAATTCGCACTCTTTTTTGTATAATTCGGTTTATTTTTGGTCGTATTTGCCATGTACATTATCATTGACAATACTTGTTATTTATGCTAGTATATAGTTAATAGTTTATTGACATATAAATAGCGAACTAGGGTAATAAAACGCATAGTTTTTATATGTTATTCCTCTTCGCCTCACTCTATAGATAGCGTAAAAAACTTAATATGGGTGCGGTAAGAGGGATTGCATGATTGGCAATCCAATTTATTTTTCTATGTATCCAATCTCGGAAGGTTGGTAAGTGGAAAAAAGAGTCGTGGTAATCGACTATAAAAAACCAATAGCATGGAGGTGCTATGATCCATACATTGCCAGACGGAACGGTTTTGACCGATTCCGAGTGGAGAGAAATCGTGAGCCGATAAATTCCACTCTCGAGAGGGGACTTGCTAGACAGGTCCCCTCCTTTATTAAATCCAATACTAATATTGTATTGGATTTAAAGAGGATTTTTTCTTATCACTCTCGCAAGCTTTCAGTTTGTGGGAGGGTTGGAATAAATTGAAGCAGTCAGCTTCTTGCTCCCTAGCAGAAATGTACAGGAGAAGTATGGTTGAAATAAATCATGCCAAAACAGGAGACGTAGATAAAAGTATCTAAAACTGTTTTGAGGAGATGAAAGTGAATAATGTTGTTGTTCTGCCGATTACTGCATTCAAGGATAGTATTCTTGATGCAGTTGCAGGTAACTCAGTCGTGATCATCACGGCAGAGACTGGAGCTGGTAAATCGACACAAGTGCCCCAGTACCTTTTGGATGCTGGGTACAGTGTTCTGGTGACACAGCCCCGGAGACTTGCGGTATATACCGTCTCTGAAAGAGTGGCAGTGGAGTATGGTTGTGAGCTAGGCACCGTGGTCGGATTCAAAACTTCAAGGCGTGATCGTTACAGTAATGAAACGCAATGCCTTTTTGTTACCGACGGTCTCGCTATGGTTAGGGAACTCTTGGGCAATCGTCGACAACAAGTATTGGTGATCGACGAGGTTCATGAGTGGAACAAGAACATAGAGACCTTGGTTGCTTGGGCAAAACACCAGATCTCCAAGGGTGCCGACTTCAAGTTGGTACTTATGAGCGCCACCCTCGAAGTGGAAAAGTTGTCGGCGTATTTTGGTGGAGCTCCCATCATTAGCGTTCCGGGCAGGACTTATCCTGTCGAGGAAGTGATGCCAGCAACAGTAGAATCTGCCTATCAAGCAGAACTGTTGCTCAGGAGGGGAATGAATGTTCTTCTCTTTGAGGCGGGGAAAAGGGAGATCGCAGATTCAGTCTACAAGCTCAAGGAGAGCCGGGTAGGTGCTGAAATCATTCCCCTTCACGGAGAATTGGAACCTGAGGAGCAAGCAAAAGCATTTCGCTCCTATGGAAGACCGAAATGCATCGTTGCAACAAATGTTGCACAGACGAGCGTGACGGTTTCTGATATCGACGCAGTGGTCGATACAGGACTCGAGAGACGAATCGAAGTCGTGGATGGAGTTGAAGGACTTTATCTCAAACCGATTTCACTCGCTGATCGCAAACAGCGAAAGGGTCGGGCTGGTAGGACGAAGTCTGGAATTTACATCGATATGTGTCGGGCAAGATATGAGGAAAGGGGAGAGTTTCCCAAAGCCGAGATCTTGAGGACTAGGCTCGACCAGACCGTCCTTCACCTAGCAATAGCTGGGATTGATATGGAGGAATTAGATTTCTTCCATCAGCCAAATAAGGCTGAAATTCGTGAAGCAAAGAGAGCGAATCTTGCTCTCGGTTGTTTCAAAAACGGTATAGAAGTTACTGAAATTGGATACAAGGTCGCAAGACTTCCAATTTCGGTGAATTTCGCTCGGATGATCGTCGAGGCAGATAGGTTAGGTGTTGTCGACGATGTTATCACCATAACAGCCATCCTTGAGATGGGTGAGGTAACTGAAAGGTTATCTAGAGAAGGTGAGTCTCCGAAATGGAAATGGTTGGTGTTTGATGAGATTCAATCAGATGCCCTTGCACAACTTGCTGTATACAAAGCAGCTAGTTGTAGGAAAGATAGAAAGTGGCATGTTGATCACGGTATTTATTGGCCAAATTTCTGCAAGGTCAGGGACTTAAGAGGACATTTGGTTGATGTGTTGCGAGATAAGATCAGTATCCATTCAAGTGGGGATAGGGAAGCAATTCTCAAATCTATTTGTGCGGGTATGGTAGATCATGTCTATCAAAACTCTTTCGGTTGGCTTAAGAACGGTGATAACACTGTTCGTAAGTTAAACCGAGGGTCTGTCGTAAAGCAAAAGAATGGATGGGTTGTTGGATTGCCACTTAATATCGAGATTGAGACGGTGCATGGTAGGATGCCACTCAATTTGGTAAGTATGGTAACCGTCATCGATCCATCCTGGCTCGTCGAAATTGCTCCACAGTTGGTAAAAGTGGAGTATGTGGACCCTGAGTATGATCCTATTTCGGATGTCTGCACAGTTCTGTGCAGGACTAAGTTCAACGATCAGGTATTGAGTGAAGTTCGTGAAGCAAAGCCTGATCATCTTGAAGCTCCGATCAAGTTTGCAGAATGGTTCGTTGGACCATATTGCAATCACGAGGTTGCATCATTCAACCGTTCGCGTCAAAGTAAGGCGCTCTATGAAAATGAAATGCTCGGATGCTGTGTTCATACAGTCTACACACCAGGACAGTACATGGAGTATATCCTAGGAAGTCTTGTTGGTGGAGCAGGTTCATTCAGGCAGTTGGGTGATGTGTCAGTACTTCGATTACCTGAAGTAACGATTGATCAGGATTTGATGATAGGTCTTTGCGATAGAAGTGAAAGAAATCGCAGGATCCTGACAAGTCTCGGTTACAATCCACCCCTTACTGTGAATGCAAGTCAGTACGAGAAGGATAAGGTGGAAGCACAAAAGCTCCAAGCTCGTGCAAAGGACTTGTATACTTCAACAAGGAGGTTTGATAAGCGAGATAAGGAGAAGTTACATAAGTACGGGTATCAGTATTGCCCTGTAAATTCTCCCTCTCCGCTTCGTACTTGGGTTGAGGAAGCAAAAGCTTTCCTTGCTAAGTTCGGTTGATTTCAAGAGGGTAGTCCTCTGTTGTTCTTCAAAACATGTTTTCATGTACATCCCGCTAGATGTTAAATAAACCGGTGAACTTTGCGGAGTTCACCACCTTATTGAGTTCATAATCTATATTGTGAATTCATAGGGTCAAATACAAGAGAATAGCTTTATGTGAATTTACTTAAATTATATGGCAAGTTCATAAAAAGCTGGTCTTGTGTATAGACGGCTAAGTTATTCACAAATCTTAATTAAAATTGTGACATGAAGTAACATGTAAAATACGATGAGGTAGTATGACAAAGTACATTTGGAATCTTGATTACACAGGTAAAAATTCTGTTAATGAGTTGATTGGAGATCAACTTATCCTGCTTCTTACGAGAAGAGAATATGGTGTATTCATTCGAGATGAAGATCAACCTGATGGTATTCCAAATGGTTGGGTATTTGGTGAATTAAAAACCCAAACCAAAGGAGCCATGAGACTTCTTTGTGCAAAAGTTATTGCACGTGACGGAGGTCAATGGTACTGGATTTCTTCAAATCCGGGAACAAGAATTTATGATTATGCCACGTGGGCCGGATACCGTGTCGTGGTTGAGGCATATAAGCCACATGCTGATAGTTGGTTTGCGAGCCAGTTGGAGGAATGTAATTGGACACTTACTTCTGAGGATGTATTTGATGGTGAAATTGAGTCGGTGGCTGTTCTTGCTTCGATCAGTAGGGATATCTCGCTCTCTCTCAAGCAAGGCCCAGCGGAATAATAATTCATTTTTACTAGTTAATTAGATGCACATCCCGCTAGATGTTAAATAAACCGGTGAACTTTGCGGAGTTCACCACCTTTTAGAGTTTGCAATTATATTGTTGATTCTTAGGGATTCTATTAAATAAACAAGTCCTTTCATTTTTATTCAATAAACAGTGCGCGATACAGGACTTGAACCTGTGACCCTCCCCACGTCAAGGGGATGCTCTACCAACTGAGCTAACCGCGCATACTTTGGTCTTTAACTACCAAAACAGCTAACCGCGCAAATTTTTAAACTTTTTAATTAATTTTTTATCTTTCAACAATACGTCACCAGCTACCAAAACAGCTAACCGCGCATACTTTGGTCTTTAACTACCAAAACAGCTAACCGCTCAAATATTAAAACAATTTTAATATTAAACCACCAACTATAGCTATGCCAAGTATAGAAACAATTGCACCAAGAAATTTATTTATTGTCGAGAAATGCTCTTCTTTTATAAGATGACCAAAAACATTTGCAATAAATGTTAGTAATAACCACCATAAGCATGCACCCACTATCACACCTAATAAAATATTTATTCCAAAATAGTTGCCATGATTTACCAATCTTGGACCTATTCCAGCAAATATCAAAAAGAATGCTCCTGCTGTAATAGGGTTAGTTATAACAATTGCTAATGAAGAAAAAAAGTATTCAATATAAGTAATAGCAGTATCTGGCTTTTTTGAAATGACTTTTTGTTTTGAAACTACCATTGATATACCCATAAATATCAATATTGAACCACCGATTATTCTAAGTGTAGTCTGATTGTCTATTATAAAGTTTGAAATAGTACTTATACCAAATATTCCAACAGATGCCATAAATGCATCTCCGACAACTGCACCTAATCCAGTTACAAGACCAGCGAGTAGTCTTTTTGATATAGTTCTTTGTACGCATATAATTCCAACAGGCCCTATAGGTACAGATGTAGAAAAACCGATTACAACACCCCAAATAAAAGCTATTATATGATGAATCATATTGTTGGGAGATATTATATCATGGCTATTTATCTAAAACTATTCGATAATATAAGTATGAAAAATATATTATTTATACTAGGTACTGGTAGGGAGAATAGATTTAGTAAACTCGCTTTTGATTTTGTAATCAAATGTGCCAAACAAAATAAGGATATTAAAATTACAAAAGTAGATGTGCTTGATTTCCCCTCAACCTTTACTAAAGGACTTTCAAAAGATAAAAGTGAATTGTGGTCTAGTTTAATAAAAAATTCTGATGGATTAGTTATCGTGTCTCCTGAATATAATCATGGTTATCCAGGTGAATTGAAATTATTACTAGATAGTGCTTATAGTGAATATAAAAGCAAACCCGTAGCTATTTGTGGAGTATCAGATGGCCCAATAGGTGGCGCTAGAATGGCTGAACAATTGAAACTAGTATTATCAGCATTTCAAATGATGATAATAAACTACTCAGTCTTTTTCTCTTTGGTAAATACTTTATTTGATGAACAGGGAAGTATTAAGGATGAACAATATTGGAAAGGTAAAGTGAATGGTATGTTAAAAGAATTGTTGAGTTATACAAAATAAAATTTGGCGGGCATCGTGGGTTCAGCACTAGGGTGTTTAGGAACTGTAAGGATATTTTTGAACTATTTCGTAAAATAAAATGAGGTATGTGGGTCCAGGTCGTTTTCCTGGACTTTTGAGGGTAAATCAAGTATCTTGAATTCAGAAAATAAACAGAAAGGAATCCAATGCCAGAACTAAATATTGAACAGATTTTCCACCCCATTCTCGACGAGTTGTTACGAAAAGACCCTCTCCCATGGCACATCACAGGAACCGGCCCTTATGAAGTGATTTCAAACAACGGGTGGACAATTGCAAAGGATCTGCGTGACGAGGAGGCTAAAGCAATCATTGATTACGCTAGAAAAAGGATAGCTGAATTGAGAGAGGTCTAAACCTTAAACCATCATCTCCTTGTGGGGATGATGGTTTTAATTTTAGGCACTCGGGTCATGCTGATACTAAGTTTTCTTGGCGGAGGAGGTGGGATTTGAACCCACGGTCCAGTTACCCAGACCCCGCTTTTCGAGAGCGGTGCCTTAAACCTCTCAGCCACTCCTCCTTTGCTTGTACAAACATGGCTATCGTAACATTTATTGCCATTTTTACAAAAAATGGTAATATAAAAAAGTTCCATTTGGCCCTATCGTCTATCGGCTAGGACATCGCCTTTTCAAGGCGGTAAGCAGGGTTCGATTCCCTGTAGGGTCATGCAATAAAAACAAAGGGCATCATAGATGCCTTTTGTTTTTGTTGCATATGGTCATAATTTTTGAATGCTAGGCAAATAGGTTAAAAAATCGTGTTATAATCTACCCATGAAAAATTTACAAAAAGGTTTTGTTGCTCCAGTATTTTTGGTTGTAATAGCTATACTGATAATTGGTGGGGGTCTATATATTTATGAAGATAAAAAAGCTAATAATACTGGTTCTACTGAAGTTAAACAATATAATCAAATTCCAGAGACAACTAAACAAGATAGTGTTATAGCACCTTCTCAAAATAGTCAAAAGACCCCAATTTCTAACTGGAAAACATATGTAAACTCAGATTTAGGCTATAGCATTTCTTATCCTCCTACTTACCACGAAGCATACGGTAATGATCTTTTTAATTTTGATGAAGATAAATTTGAAAAAGGGAATAGCTCTGGTGTAAAGATTCAAATACAAAAGATTAGTGAAAAATTTAATGCGTCAAAAGCAGATGTTCCTACAATAAAATTTTCTGAAAAAGTTACAAATGGTCCAGGGGGAAGTTTTGATATCTATAGTGTTACAAATTTAAATGGAACTAAGATCTTTAATATTCTAGTCTGGGGAATAGAAAATGATAAACAAAATGTATTGAACATACTTTCAACTTTTAAATTTGCTCCTATAACTCCCAAGACTACAATCGATACTAAGCCTACAATTACAGTTTTATCACCAAATGGAGGGGAAAAATGGGATAACGTATCAGCTAAAACTATTTCCTGGAAAACTAATATTGCCTCTAATGAAAGTGTAACTATTTATGCTATACAAAATCTTTCTGGATGTTTCAATTTAAAACCAAGTTACGGCTGTTTACCAGTAATAGATCCAGAAAATGTTATTGCTTCAAATATTGCAAACTCAGGTAAATATCAGTGGATCCCAAATGTTACAGGTAATTATTACATAAGAATATGTAAAGGTTCAGAGAAAACTATATGTGATACAAGTGATACTGTATTTACAGTCGTTGACTCCACCCTCATTAAACCTTCCATAAATGTTTTGAGTCCTAATGGAGGGGAGACTTGGAAGATTGGAACCCAACAGACTATTCGTTGGAGCCTTGCAGGAAATATACCTTCAGGATATAAAATTGGTATCTTTTTGGATGGTGGATTCATAACACAGTTGAACGCTAGTTCAACAAATGTGTATTCATTTACTGTACCATCAACAATATTTCATGGAGATGTTGGTACCACACTGATTCCAGGAAAATACAAAATAAATATATCTTTATATGATGGTGATATAAACTTAGGTAACGGTAATCCAAATTATAATTGGGGTAAGGTGGTTACTCAAGATTCAAGTGATAATGAAATAAACGTAACTAACTAGAAATTGAAAGAGTATACCTATATAGACTATATTAAGATCTCGAATCAAAATTTCTAAAATACCGTGAATTTTATCAAGTTTTGACATAAATTCACGCCTTACTGACTTTTAAGCGAGAATGCGAACTTATTCAGCGATAAGAACCTAATTACTAGAGTAGTATTTTATAAAATTTTTTATTTTAAAATTTCTGAAAGTCAGGTAAATAAGTTAAAAAATCGTGTTATAATTTATCAATGGAAAATAATCAAAAAAATTTCATTGCACCATTAATTATAATAATAGCTATTTTAGCACTCGGATCTGGATTTTATTACTATTCAGAAAATCAAAAAGTTAATAAGCCAGAAGAACAAACTCCAATTGAGAATATTACTGATAATACATATAACGCTTCTAATACCCCAAATACTATCAATAAGGCAAGTATTCCTGAACCAATAAAAGATGATCCTCAAGTTCAACAAGCTATAAATGTGAATCAAGATACACAATTAAGAGCAATGATGTCTAATTTACGTGCTGGCTCTGAACTTTATTATGATTCACATATGGGTTATGTGGATATATGTAAAGCAAGTGGAACTACCTTTTCAAAAACACTAAATGGAATTAAAGAAAAAGTGGGAAGTGATTTTAAATGTTATGATGGTAATGATTATGCGGTCTCTATTAAATTAACAAGTGGTGAGTTTTATTGTGTAGATAGTACAGGATTTACAGGAAAGACTTCAAAACATGCTTCAAGTAGTGTTTGTTCAAAGTAGTTCTGATTAGTATATGCATATAACTAAATGCAAAATACCACTAATATAATTACATCGTTAGTGATAAATATTATTAAGTTTTTTCTTGATTCTTTTAAGAATTCTCAATTTATAAATTTAATTATTTTGTCAATTATATTTTCCTTTATTTTCCTTACGATTACATTAGGGTTATTTTTCTCTTTATATGAAACACAAACTCTAAATTTTATTACCCAATTTTCTAGTTATTTTTATGACATTAATGGTAGTACAAATATCCAGTTAAATACAAATGGAATGATACTTATTAAGAATTATTTATCTATAATTTTTATTTTTGGCTTAATTCAAGAATCGATTCTCACTGGTATCAAGTTATTATTTAAAAAAGATTTTCATAATGATATAAAAAGAGGTAAGAGAATTATATTTTTTGTAATAGTAGCTATTGTTTTGATTATAGAATGTTTTGTTTCTATTATTCTAAAAGAGTGGTTTTTAACACTGATTGGGATCGTGTCTTCTTTACTGTTAATACTTTCTTATCTTTGGTATGGTCTGGTCTTAAAGATTATTGATAAAATAAAAAGTAAATTACCAGAAACCGTGTAGTAAAACTAGGAATAAGACCGTTATCAACATTTGGTGTATAGTTATACCAAAAATAAATATGAAAAAACAACATATAATTCTCATTTCTCTCGTAGTAATATTTGCGATCTTTTTATTAACTATAAGAGTATTTAAATCAGAAGATCAATTTACATTTAATTATTTTAATAATTTTAAATATAAATATAGTTTTAAGTATCCTTCTGTAGCTAGTATAGGCACTACAAATGACTATGGTTGGGATCATCTTTATGATCAAGAAAATATAAATGTTTCAATTTTAGGAAAAGCTATGCTTTTTGAAATTGAAGCTAAATATAGAGAAGCGACATCAACACCGCTTAAGGATTATGCACTAAAAGTGAGAAATAAACAGGTTAATAACAATAATCCAAACTATAGACCTGAAATAGGAGAGTTTAAAGAAATAACATTTGCAGGGAGACTAGCATATTCTTTTAATCTTGATAAAGGTTTTGCTTCAGAAGGTGGAGAATATGCACTCGGGGATGGGCAGACTTATAATTATATAATCACCCAAGATAACTCTGGTCAAAAATTTATTATTCATTATCTTGTAAAGAGTACAGATTATTTACAGAGTGTAAATCTTGCTGAAAAGATACGTGACTCATTTACTTTTTTAGAAACAACTAAGCGTACTTCACCTCCACAAGCATGGGATACGAAATATGGTGAATATAATGATCATGGTTGCGCATATGGCAAAGACAGTATAAAGACAGAAGCTGAATATTTTTATAAAAATACTATTCTAGACTTTAGTCTGACAATTCCAAAGGGCTGGTTTGTCCCTACTTCAATTGATAGTGATCCACATTTTTATAATTGTGATTATAATAATAAAACTGGTTCACAATTTGAAATACAAGAAAGCCCAATGTCTTTTGAAAAAGATTATTTATACTATAAAAATAATTTACTTAGTAAAAAGGCAAAAATATCTACAGATATAATTCCAAATGCAATTGTTATGGAATATATTACTGAAGCCACACCTGAGGGTGAGAGTTGGGGGTATTGGTATATAATACTTTTTGAAAAAGAAAAGAAATCTTTTTATTTTGGTTCAGGAGAGTCAATTATCAATAATACATTTATTTCGACATTTAAACTAAATTAACTTCTGTGATGTGCGCTTTTTTTTTATACAATACAATCCATGCTATAATCCCCCTATGATAAATAAAATAACTACTATATTTAATAATCCAAGCCTAACAAAATACGCTCCTGTTGTTACTAGATTTGGTTTGTCTCTTGTCTTTCTTTGGTTTGGTTTTACTCAAGTTACTGGACCTGAATTATGGACATCACTTATACCAGAATTCATTACAAATATTACTCGTTTGAGCGCTCTTACGTTCGTATATTTAAATGGAGGTATGGAGATAGTACTCGGTATATTACTTATACTAGGGATTTATACTAGAATATCTGCTTTTATATTGGCTTTGCATCTATTGTTTATAACTATCGATGTTGGCTATAACGCTGTTGGTATAAGAGATCTCGGTCTTACTATAGCTACATTTTCTATATTTTTAAATGGCCCAGATTTTCTTGCTATTGAATCAAGAGGGCAAAAGACTATAAATTAAATATTCATTAAAACTTCATAATTATTTTAATAAAACTTTATCTTGAAAAGATAGAGTTTTATTATGAAAATTTTTAATAATAAGAAAAGGTGGGCTATATTCTATGTCTTTGTATTCATCATACTGTTTCTATCAATTATATTTTATATAAAAGAAGGAGAAAATATAAAACAAAATACTTTATATAAAGTAAGTTATGTATACGATGGCGATACAGTAGCTATACTTTATAAAGGTAAAGAAAGAGTAATAAGACTTTTAGGTATTGATACACCTGAAACTGTAGATCCTAGAAAACCTATTCAATGTTTTGGGAAACAAGCTTCTCTTATGACAAAAGAATTATTAAACAATAAAAGTATTAGTTTAGTGTTTGATTTTGATAGAGAACAAAAAGATAAATATAGTCGCTATCTAGCATACGTTTATAGAGATGATGGACTTAATATAAACAAATACCTTATCGAACATGGTTATGCTCGTGAATATACCTATGGGAAACCATATTTGAAACAAAAGGAATTTAAGAAACTTGAAAAGCAAGCAAAAGGAAATAAAATCGGACTTTGGGATAAGAAAAATTGTCCAGAATACCCATAAGTTCTTTGACTGACGTAGATATTTTGTTGTGTAGAAAAAAGTTTATCAAAATTTCATAATCTTTTTATTATTTCTTTATTATAAACAAATATACTTTTTATATTATTAATTATTAAAAATAAATATGAGAATAAAAAATAATTTAAAGATTATCAATAAGGGTTTTACTTTAATAGAAATACTTGTAGTTATAGGCATTATTGCAGTCTTAGCGGCGGTTGTTCTTGTAGCTATAAATCCAAGTAGACAATTCAAACTCGCTAGAGATTCTCAAAGAGTAAGTAATGTGAATGCTATATTAAATACCATTAGCCAAAACATCGCTGAACACCGAGGTGTCTTTACTTGTGGCTTGGTTGCAACAAGTATACCTAGTACCACATCACAGATAAAAAGTGGTGGTGGAACAGGTACATTTGATCTTGCTCCTTGTGTTGTACCTATATACATATCGTCACTTCCATATGATCCTATAGTCTCTGGAGCTCATTTCAGTAGTATTTCTGATTACGATACTGGTTATTTTATTTCTATAGATAGTCAGGGTAGAGTTACTGCAAGTTCAACTGGTGAGATAAATCCATCAATAACTGTAACAAGATAAAAAATGCATGTTAGAATATAGAGTATGTTTGAAAATGAGCCAGATCTTCCATTTACACATAAAGGAATTAGGATTTTATTTTTCCTTTCCTTAACTTTTATTTTTATTTCTCTAGTATATAAAAATAGAGATTATATAAAAAATATAGGTATAAAAGATAGTAATATGCCTAAAAAATATAGTGTAGATAAACTAGATATTGATAAGAGTGCATTAAACTATGATTATGAAATTGATAAAAAACCTAGTTTAGTAAAACCGATAACTATACAAAAAGACAAAGATAAATTGATCAGTGCAGAGAGTTATATACTAGGTAATTTAGACTCAGGAGTAATATATATAAAGTCAAATGAAAATAAAGTTTTCCCTATAGCATCTATAAGTAAACTGATAGTAGCACTTGTAGCTATACACAATATAGATGTTAATAAGAAGATAACAATAAATGAAGATATGCTTAAGGCGTATGGGAATGCTGGTAATCTAGTGGTGGGCGAGGTATATACGATAAGAGAGTTACTGTACCCATTATTATTGGAATCAAGCAATGATGCTGCGGAAGCTATTGCACAATCTTTTACTGGTGGATATAACAGCTTTTTATACCAAATGAATTCTTTTGTAAATGAACTCGGTATGAATAGTACTTCCTTTAAAGACGCTTCGGGCTTAAGTTCTGGAAATATCTCAAATGCTTCAGATTTATTTATACTTTCTAGGTATATTTATAACAATGAAAAAGATCTATTGGCATTAACAAAAAACTACACAGTTTCTCTAGCTTCGACTACTGAACACGCTGGACATACGTATAAAGCCATCGATCCTTTTGTTTTAGATCCAAATTTTATTGGAGGGAAGACTGGTAGAACTATAGAAGCAAAAGAGAGTATGCTTTCACTTTTCAATTACTCATTAAACTCTAGTATGAAATTACCAATATCAGTAATTGTGCTTAGGTCAGACTTCAGTTCAAGAGAAATAGACACGAGTATACTTTTTGAACAGTTTATGAAGATGAATATGTCTATATAGTGTATTATTTGTGGTTTATTATGACACATTAGTGTGGATTATTGGTTTGTATATACTAGGTAATAAAGGTATAATTTGGGGAGTCGGCAGTATTATAAAAATTAATTTTATAAAAACATGAAAGCAGTTCATATCATAGCTTGGATCCTTCTTGTAATAGGAGGCCTAAACTGGTTACTAGTTGGTCTAGGTGGATGGGATGTTGTTGAACTCCTATTTGGAGCAGGAAATATAGTAGCTAGAATAGTTTATATTCTAGTAGGACTATCAGCACTTGTATCACTATTTACACATAAGGGTGATTGCAAGACTTGTACAACTGGAGGTTCTCAAACAATGTAATATTTGTTTACATTCTGTAAAAGAAAACCGCTTTAAAGCGGTTTTCTTTTTGTCTAACAATATATTTTTTATTTTAAATACCTGCAAACTTTATTACAATATATAAAGCTAGTATTCCTGCAACTGTAGAAACGGTTGTCCAGATCGTAGGGTGATTGTGATGACTTTCTGGTAATAGATCACTTGCTCCTATATATAAGAATGATCCAGCAAATAATGAAAGAATTATACATAGTATGTTTCCAGAAAGTGTAAAGAATAGAGTAGATATTATTCCGATTACTGGGGCTGTAGCGTCAACTATCAACCACTTAAATGCGTTTATTCTTGTTCCATTATTTTTTAATATCATATTTACAGTATTTAGGCCATCAGAAAAGTCATGTACTAAAACTGCAAGGGTTACTATAGATCCAACTGAAACTGAGACTTGGAAGGCTAGTCCTATCGCAATACCATCAAGTAAACTGTGTATAGAAAGACTCAGAGCACCTAGTAAACCTCTTTTATTGTGCTCATCATGATTATCTTCATCATTGTGACTATGAAAGAATATAGTTCTATCAAGTATCATGTATACGATAAAACCTAAAGCTACCAAAAGAGTGATTGTAGAAATATCATATATGCCTTGAGACAATTCTATTGATTCAGGTATAAGATCAAAAAAGGCTACACCTATCACAGCTCCTGCACTAAAACCTAGTATTAAATGTAATTTGTCTTTGTATTTTAATGCAAAAAGTCCACCAAACATTGTTGCTAAGAATGTAAAAATACTAATAAGTAATATAGTCATATTATTTTTTTCTTGTTTTTATAATTATAGTCATTGCGGTATTTACCAAAATCATTACCACAGAATGAAGAGTTGTAGCTATGTTATACGCCTGAAGTGAAAAAAGTGCAATAAAATGCCTTGAAGCATTCATACTATAAAGTATTGAATTTTCTGTTTCTGGGTTTGCCCAAGTTTTGCGTATTGTAGGAATAAAAGCAATCAGATCTATGGTTACAACCGTAATTACAGAAATAGTTGGGTCCTTTGTAATTATCCAAGGTATAAGACCGAGTAGGGCAATAATTAGAAAATATGTATCAACTTTTCTTATGTGCTTGAAACCATATTTTAGTGAAATTAAAAATATAATTACAGTAAAACCTTCTGAAACTGCAGTTGGTATAGCACCTATTCCAGCACCTTTTGCTATTTGTCCGAAAAAGGTGACCATAGAAACTATTGTCCAAACCAACCAAGTGTAAGCATGTGGTTCGATCCTCTTTTTTAATATATCTATTAGATAAGGTACATTACCGATTACTGCTAGAATCGAGGCGATGATAACAAAAGTTTCCTTCATGCAATATATTATATACGATAAATTCAATAGTTATCCACAATTTTTCTTGTAAGTGAACGTATGTTCACCTATAATACTTATATAACATTATTAAACTAAAATAAAAAACATGAGCAATAAAAATATTTTTGTTAAGGAATTGAGAAGAGAAATAAATAAGTTAAATCAGGAAATCGACAGAAGAATTATAAGAGGGATATCTTATAAGAATTTATCAAGAAGACATAAGATATTAGTTTCAAGATTAAATTCAGCAACCAGTTATCCAAGTTCTTCATATGCTTTCTTTGAAAAGTTAAATAGGGTAGTAAGTACGTTCATGTTCTAGTATCATAATATTATAAATATAAATAATGAGTCTAAATAATTATAAAGATAAAATTTTTTCATTCTATAAGGGTAAAAAGCGCATGCCTAGTTACTCTGAGATTATGAACTTGCTTGGGTTCAAATCAAAAAATGCAGTGTATAAGTTAGTAAACAAGCTGGTTGCGGAGGGTTTTGTTATAAAAGATTCCAGTGGTAGATTGTTACCTAAAAAGCTTATAGGTGAAATACCTATTCTAGGTCTTGTAGAGGCTGGTATACCAACGGTAGCAGAAGAGGATGTATTGGATACTATGAGTTTCGATGATTACCTCATAGGCGATTCTAGTAAGACTTTTATTCTAGAAGTAAAAGGTGATTCTATGATAGAAGAAGGTATAAAAGAAGGTGATCTGGTTATAGTTGAAAAGACCAAGGATCCAAAAGATGGAGATATAGTGATCGCTGAAGTTGATGGTGGTTGGACTATGAAGTTTCTAAGAAAAAAACAAGGTAAACCTATATATCTTGAGCCAGCAAATAAAAACTATAAACCAATATATCCAGAATACGATTTAAATATCGGAGCGGTAGTAAAGGGTGTAATAAGAAAGTATTAAAATGAAAAAAACTTTTTCAGAATGTGTTTATGACATTGTGAGAAATATACCTTCAGGTAAGGTTTTTACCTATAAACAAGTTGCTACCATGGCAGGTAATCCAAAAGCTTTTCGTGCAGTTGGGAATATTTTAAATAAAAATTATGATCCCAGTATACCGTGTCATAGAGTGATAAGGTCCGATGGTAAAATCGGTGGTTATAATAGAGGTGGAAAAAATAAAATTGCCTTACTGAAAAGTGAAGGGGTGGTATAATATAGTCATGAAATTAAAAACAATATTTACATTTTTAATAGCAATAATAATACCGCAGATTGCTGGTATTTTAGGTTCAGTATTTTCTTTTAGTTCTATACCGACATGGTATACGACACTAGTTAGACCTAGTTTAGCTCCTCCAAATTGGGTTTTTGGACCTGTTTGGACTACATTATTTCTACTTATGGGTATTGCAAGTTTTATAATATATCAAAAGGGTATAAATAGACCTGATGTTAAGAAGGCTCTATATGTATTTTTTATACAGCTTATATTAAATATTACATGGTCAATACTATTTTTTGGATTAAATGATATTGGTGCAGCACTTATTGAAATAGTATGTCTATGGTCAATAATATTGGCAAATATTATTGTATTTTGGAGAATATCAAAAGTCGCAGGATATCTATTGATACCATATATATTGTGGGTGAGTTTTGCTAGTTATTTAAATTTTTCATTCTTTATATTAAATAATTAATACTTATAATGGGTTATAAAATGGTCTTAGTGAATGACTCGATGCAAAGTGGTTATGAATATCAAACTGTGGAACCTGTCGGAGAAAATTTCGATAAAAATTTTAGACCCGAACTTTCTCCTAAAGAAATGTTGGAATTGGGAGTTTTTGGTGGTGTGTATATGAGAGACTGTAAACATGAATTTCCTTCAGACTGGTTTTCAAATGCAAAACTAGCTCCAGATTCAGAAAAGGATCATTTGCCCGAATTAAATTATTTTAAAGTAAATGCTAGTCAGCCACTTTCGGAATGGCAAAAAAAGGGTTGGATAAATAGCGCAGATCCAAGAGGTTGGTTTCAGTGGTACTGTAGGTATTATATGGGTAGAAGGCTTCCTGATGAGGATAAAAGGCAGATAAAGAGATGGAAAATGATGAGACGGCATATAGCCCAGATAAAGAATAATTGTAGGGTAGGTGATGAATACTGCAGACCTAAACAGAGGCAAGCGCTGTTACACTGGGCATATGATAGTAGAAAGATGTAGTATAAGTAGGGATATTAAATTTTAAACCTATTATTTTTAAAATTAAATACTATCTTGTTTTATCTGACTATCTAATTCTTTTATTTTTTCTATATGCTTTTTTGTTACTTTGTATTCATGCCACGTTAGCCAGATAACAAAAATATCAAATATGGTTAATATTATGAGGAATAATGAGTATCCAAAACATAGTTTGTATAATTGATATAGAATAAATAGACTAACGGTAATGATCATTCCTGGATAAGCCCATAGCTTATTTTTAAGTAGGCTGATAACAAGTATTGTCTTTACAATACCGTGAGATAATAAATAAAAGGCTACATATCTTTGACCATGTATAGAAAAGTTTGAAAGAAAATGATGGAGTTGTATAGTAAAATAATCATCAGGTTCATTTAGTAATTCACTATCTATTATATTTGCGATTATCATATTTACTCTTCCTGTAAATAGTAGGAAACTTCCTGCAAGTATCTGAACAATAGAATTAATACCCTTTAGAATAAGGCTTATTATAAACACTTTGTGAATGTTTTTTTCAGGTATATGCATATATTATTTCACGTGTGCTATTTTGCTCTCAAAAATAGATATATATCTTCCAATGCCTTGACTGCATCTCCAGCAGCGATGTTGTTTTGATTATAAAGGCCATCTGTACAATCTCCAGCGGCCCATACTCCAACGGTATTTGTTTTTTGATCTCTTGGATTTACCTTTATATGACCCCATTCATCTATTTCTACAATATTTTTTATGAAATCTGTATTTGGTATTGAACCTATTTCGACAAATATTCCTGTTGTTTTGAGTTCCACATCATTTCCAGTTTTTGAGTCTGAATATATAAAACTTGTTACAAATTTATCTCCCTTAACCTCTTTTGGTATAGCGTTTTTAATTATTTTAAAATGAGAATTTTTTGAAACCTTATCTATTGTCACTTGATCTGCTCTAAATTTATCACTTCTGTTTATGAGTGTTACGGTTTTACAATATGCTAGTAGTTGGGAGGCACTTTCAAATGCTGCATTTCCACCACCGACAACTATTACATCTTGATCATTAAATAGAGGTCCGTCACAACTAGCACAATATGTAAGACCTTTATGTTCAAATTTGTCAGCGCCTGTAGCAGGAAGCTTTTTTCTAGAACTACCTGTTGTTATGAGTATTGTCTTTGCTTTGTATGATTCTTTATCTGTTTCAATAAGGAAGCCCTCATCTATTTTTGATACATTTTTGCACCATTGTCCTTCCTTTATATCAACAATATCCTTTGAGTATGCTTTCAGGTGATTCTCAAGATTTTTTGCTAAATCCATTCCAGAAATCTTGGTTGTACCTATCCAGTTTTCTATACCATCTGAAACTGAACTCTGACCCTCCCAATTTTTTGTAATAAAAACAGATTTCAATTTCTTTCTTGCTGCATAAACTCCTGCAGAAACACCTGCTGGACCACCACCGATTATTGCTAGGTCATATATCATAATAAAACTAGTATATCATTTAGTATTTATAAAATAAAACTGCATTTATGCAGCTTTATTTCTATTTTAGTTTTGATCTTCTTAAAAATGCTGGAACAGCACCCCAATCATCATCTTCATCAATTTTATTTTCTTTCTTCTCTTCAATTATTCTTTCTTTTTGAGGTTGAACTTGGTTTATTGATTGTGTTTGTTGATTTTGATTTGACTGTGGTATGGTATTAAATATTCTTCCTTTCTTTTCATCTTTATTTTGTTCGTCTCTTTTCTGTCCAACACTAAACAATGGTCCTTTCTGTTGATTCTGAGTATTTGGTAGTACACCTTCTGGAAAACCAGCAGCTATAACAGTAACTTTTACTTCATTTTTCTTGAGTTTATCATCTCTTACTGTACCGAATATTACTTTTGCTTGTGGATCTATTGATTCTGTTATTACTTTTGCTGCATCTTGTATTTCGAACATTGTTAGATCTTCACCACCAGCAATAGAGAATAGTACTCCTTTTGCGCCAGTTATGGATACATCTAGTAATGGAGAGTTTATAGCTAGTCTAGCAGCCTCTACAGCACGATTTTCACCTGAAGCTGAACCTATACCCATAAGTGCTGAACCAGCATTTTCCATGATAGTGCGTATGTCGGCAAAGTCTATATTGATAAGTCCAGGAGTAGTTATAAGATCGGATATTCCTTCCACTGCTTGTCTCAGAACTTCGTCACATATTGCAAATGCATTTTTTACTGTAGTATTTTTATCAATAATAGAAAGTAGGCGATCGTTTGGGATTACTATGATAGCATCAACTTCTTTTCTGAGTTCTTCAAGTGCAACTTCAGCAATTCTGGATCTTTCTTGACCTTCAAAAAAGAAAGGTTTTGTAACAACACCTACAGTCAAAGCTCCAAGTTCTTTTGCTATACGTGCAACCACTGGACTAGCACCACTTCCTGTACCACCTCCAAATCCTCCTGCAACAAAAACCATATCAGCACCTTTTATAGCTTCCTGAACCTCTTCTTTTGTTTCTTCTATAGCGCGCTTTCCAACTTCTGGATTCATACCTGTACCTAAACCTCTAGTTAGGTTTTTACCTATATGAATTCTTTTCTTTGCCATCGAGTGATGTAGGTCCTGTGAGTCTGTATTTATAGCAATAAAATCAACACCCTTAACCTTTGAATTTATCATGTGGTTAACAGCGTTATTTCCTGATCCTCCGACTCCTATAACTTTGATTCGGGCAAATGCTTCTATTTCTGGCGTTATGTTAGGCATAAATAAGGATAAAATCGTTAGGTAGGTACATCATATCAAAGGCTTTGAAAAAGGGAAGGGGTTAGGGTAAAAATTGCTTAAACCAAGAAAGTATTGCCTTACCAGTCTTTGTTAAATACTGAGTGGATGTGTCTATGCTTGCTTCTTCATCTGTATTCATTCCTAGTACACACAACCCATAAGCGACTCCAAATATTGTGTCCTTATAATTATTTTTTTCTTGTATTTTGAGTTCTACACTTGCTATTCGTGAAGGTATTTTTAAACTATCTTTTGCCAAATCTTCTATTCCTGACAACAGGCTACCGCCACCAGCAAGTATAATACCTGCAGGTAATAGACCATTTCTACTTAGTTTTTTTAAGTGACTTTCTATTAATTCAAATATATCTGAAAGTCTCGCTTCTACTATTTCCTCCAATTTTTTCCTAGAATATGAACTACCAGTTATTGCTCCGATCTTTATTTGTTCCGCTTCTTCTATTGGAACCTTTATACCGAGAGCAATATCGTTTGTTATATCACTACCTCCTATTGGTATCACTTCCATTGATACAGGAGTATTGTTTTCAAATACACTCAAACTTGTAGTTTCTGCACCAATATTTGCGAGTACACAACCAGCGACCTTCTGTGATTTTGAAAGAGTAATAAATGAAAGTGCAATAGGTGAAGCCATAACATCTTCTACTGCAATCCCAGCTTCTTCCACAGCTTGTATAGTGTCATTTAGTTGTTGTTCTAAACATGTTATATATAGTGTTTTTACCTCAAGTTTTGTTCCTTTCATTCCCTCAGGTTTTCCTAGTACAACTTTTCCATCGATCTTATACTGAAGGGGAATATTGTGAATGATTTTTTTATTTAATATCTGATTTGCAGGTATGTCTTTTTCACACTGATCTTGAGCCTTTTTTACATCAACTAAACTAATCTCTGAATCACCTTTATATATGATAGTAGAGCTAGTAGAAACAAGACTACCTAGTCCCACACCACCTATAGAAACAAAAGCTTTTTTAACTTTTATCTGCGCCTTTTTTTCAGCTTCAAAAACAGCACGTTTTATACTGTATACAGCATCATCCATATCTACTATATATCCATGTCTTAAACCTTTTGTTTCGGCAAAACCAGTACCTATAACTTTTGGAAAGCCTTTTTCATTTTTTTCACCTCCACGAGAAATAACCACCTTAACACTGTGTGTTCCTATATCTATACCCGTTATTATTCCTCGTGACATTTTGATTTACAAAAAATTGAGCACCACCAAATAACCATTAAATAATATATAAATAAAACAAAAACAGCCAACTAAATTCCAAACTTCTTCCTAAACTGGATTTCTATACTCTCCATTGTACTACCATGATCGAATCCTTTCAAATGTACTAAACCGTGGATAAATAAAAAACCTAAAAAGTTTTCGTATTTTCTTTCAAATTTTTTTGCTTCGATCTTTGTTAGGGGAATATTTATATAAATTTCTCCAGAATTTTCACTTAATGGGAAAGAGAGTATATCAGTTGGCTTATCTATATCTCTATGTATTTTATTTAATTCCTGAATTTTTTCTTTATTTACTATAACAACAGATAGGTCATAACCTTTTCCTAGAACAGCATCTTTCATTGAGGCAAAAGCCAAGCTTGGTAGCTTGGCTTTTGTGGTATTTACAAGATTGAAATTCTTTACCTCTGACATTATATTATTTCTTTGAGAATCTTGCTGTTTTTTCTGGCATCTTTCCCATTTTTATCAGTTCTTGTACTTCTGCTTTTCTTTTCAAACTCTTTAGAGTTTTCTTCTTTGTTTTATAATGTGAAAGAACTCTTTCGCTATATCTTATGCTTCTTACTCTTGGGAGTATTCCAGCGCCTTGAACCTTCTTCGTAAAACGACGAAGTGTTCCTAGACTGTTTTCGTTTCCACCTCTATTTACCTGTACATTTATCATATTTGAAATATAACATGTGTAATTGAGCCTTGCAAGCCCTACTACTTCATTGCCAATTTATAGCCCTTCTTCGAGCTTTTTCATGAATTTTGGTAACTCCTCTATGCTTACTACGTCTTGAGCGTGAGTGACTGCATTTCTCACAATAATACTCTTTTCTACTGCCTCTTTTTTACCCATTATAAGTGAATAGGGTACATTTGTTTTTTCAACCAAAGATACTTGAGCACCCAAGCGATCCTTGGATAGGGAAAGATACAGAGGAATTTTAACTTTTCTAAGTTCCTCTATAACATGCAATGAAAGTAACTTTGACTCGAAGCTGAGTTGTACAAAAGATGCAAAAGGACACTTTGCCTTGATGACTTCTTTTCTTAATTCTGGGTGTTTATTTTTAATAAGTATAGAAAGACCCACACCCTCAACTTCTTTTTTCATTCCAACCTTTTTTGATAAAGAATCGTATCTAACACCGATTGCTAGTATTTTCCTATCTTTTGACATTTTTTCACCCTCTTTCTTTATCTCTTTATCATTTTTATTTTCTACAAGCGCAAATATTGTCTCTGTACAGTATCTTTTATTTCCTATCAAGTGATTGTTTATAGTATAAGGGATCTTCAGTGCTTCTAGATATTCGAGTATTTCTTTAAAATGATTTCTACTTTTTTCTGAAAGAAAATCCATTGGTTTTGGTGCTTCAGAATTTAATTTTTTACATTTATCATTTTGACAACCCAAAAGCTCAAAAGGATCTTTCTTTAAAAGCTCTCTACATTCACTATGCATAGTATTTATATGTTTCCTGTAGTAGTTTGTAAGATCTCTTGTAAATCTCGATATAGAGTCTTTGTCTCCAATACTATTTATCTCTACATAAGTATCCTCACAACCTTCCTCCGATAAAATTTTCCTAGCAGTTTGTATAAGTGTTACTTCAGCAATACTGGTAGAATTTCCCATTATCTCAAGATCACAATATCTATCAACAGAACCTTTTTTGAGTGAACCTTTAAAAGGTTCTTTGAAATAGAACATTAGTGGCTGGGTCAAGTTATACATATTTTCTTCGTGATACATTCTGAGCAAAGCAACTTTTTCTTCTACATGAAGAGGTAACCTAGTCTTTTCTGAATCTTCATATTCAGCATAATCACCTTCGATAAGTGATTTTGCATTATCAAGATCGATCTTCTTTATTGCAGGACTTTGTTTAGGAATAAAACCATAATATAAAGGTATTTCTCCGATTTTATCTAAATTTTCATATTGCCTAAACTTCTTATCTTTCTTTATCTGATCTTTTTTGGCTTCTTTCTTTATTTCTTTGCTATCGATCTTTTTTATTTCTTTCTTTTTTTGGTTTGCCATTTTATTTTTTCTATTTTGTATTTTTAGTTGTCGTGCCGATATTTTCTAGTCCGGGAAATAAATTTATCTTATTGAAGGGGAACAATCTGACCAGTGGTCTACCTACAATATCTTTGCTGGGTAGTGGACCCCATGATCTTGAGTCCATACTTTCTTTTCTATTGTCTCCCATTACAAAGTATTCTGTTTTTTCTAGTGATACCGAGAAGGTTTCGTTGCTCTTATGTGTATCACTTACATACTTGCTCTCTACTATAAAACCATTTGGATTTTCTTTATTGTAAATTGTTATAATTCCATTTTTTACTGATACTGTATCTAGAGGAAGTCCAATTATTCTCTTTATAAAAAAGGTACTCGGGTCTCTGGGATACCTCATTACGATCACATCTTCTCTCTTTGGTTCATTAAATCTATATGAAAGCTCGTCTATTATGAGATAATCAGCAGTTTTGAAATTTGGATCCATAGAAACTCCACTTACTACAAAAGGTTGAGCAATAAAAGTTCTTACAGGTATAACAATTACTAATGCAATGAGAGTAAACTTTATAATTTCTTTAAAGAAATTTTCTTGTTTCATAAAATATGTATTCATTTTAGTACGAACAAGTGTTTGACACAAGATTTGTACTCATGTCACACTATATATATGTCATACATTATCGTTGGTTTAGGCAATCCAATAAGTGAAGATAGAAAAGATAGTAAAGAAAATTACGATGGTACACGTCATAATACAGGAAGGATGATGCTTTCTTACATTGCAAAGGAATTTTCTTTCGACGAATTTACTTTTGATAAGAAAAATAATGCAGATGTAACAAAAGGTAATATAAAAAAAGAAAAAGTAACTCTAGTTGCACCAAATACTTATATGAATAATTCTGGTAAAGCAGTGTGTGGCTATATAAAGAGTATAAAATCAGCAGAAAAGCTTGTTGTTATATATGATGACTTCAATCTGCCGCTAGGTAAGGTTAGAATTTCATACAATAGAAGTTCGGGAGGGCATAACGGTCTTGAATCAATTATAAAATCTATAAAAACTGAAGCTTTCATAAGAATTAGAGTAGGAGTTGCACCAGAAAATTCAAAAGGTGATGCAAAGATTCCACATGGAGATGATAAAATAGAAAAATTTATACTAGGTAAATTTAAACCTGAGGAATTAAAGGAATTAAAGAAAATTGAAAAGGTTGTAGCTGATGCGGTAATGTATATCGTGACTGAAGGTTGGGAAAAATCCGCTAGTATGATAAATGGGTTGTAGTTATCCCCATTTTTATAAAAAAATAGTATTTGAGGTGATATAATTATCACCGTATGAAATTCCTAAAGAGAATTAAGACTTTTTTAATATATTCTTTCGTACTATCTTTCTTGCTATCTATTGCATACATTCCAAATACTAGCTTTGCTTCTTGGAGTGGTAGTGCGTATTCTCCCGGAGAAACATTAAACCCAGAATGTGCTCCTACTGATAGTGGTTGTACGGTGAGTCTTTCTTTTACTGCAAGTAGTGGAAATATTGGTATTGGTAGTACTACACCATGGGGTCAGCTATCTGTTAATCCAAATGGTATTACTGGTCCAGCTTTTGTTGTTGGTTCTAGTACAGCTACAAGTTTTATAATTGATAATGGGGGAAGGGTTGGAATAGGTGCAAATAATTTAACTGCCACAACTTTTGATGCGACTACACCAATCACTCAGATAGCAAGCACGTCTGCAAGTGCAGCATTATCAATAAGTAGGTATTCCAATAACTCACTAACTCCTCGTTTAATTCTTTCAAAGTCACGAGGTGCTACAATCGGCCAATTTTCAATCCTCCAGGATTCTGATCAGCTCGGACGTATTGTTTTTTCTGGTGATGATGGTACTGATCTTGATACTGCCGGTGCATATATTCAAGGAATTGTAAGTGGCACACCAGCATCAAATTCAATGCCTACCGCACTGCAGTTTTATACTCATAA
>JACCDT010507642.1_pt1 | contig 55797 bp, 75 predicted proteins | sample 7446291 | NCBI WGS metagenome assembly JACCDT01 (sample SAMN15323446, study PRJNA562643) | freshwater metagenome | isolation source: river surface water | place: USA:Blue River Watershed | collected 2017-08-17
CGCTGCGTCATTGCCGCGCAGAACATGCGAGGGTGGGCCGGCTGTCGAAGCGCCAAGCGCACGACACACAGCGAGAGATAGGCAACGTCCATCGTGCTTCCCATCAACGGTAATAGGTCACACCGTCATCGCAAAGCCATCCGGTCTTGTCCGGCGTCGAGCCAATGCCGATAGCCACGGCGCCCTTCCCGTCAACCGACAGCGTGTTGAACACACTGCCCGATATTCTGGCAACCGGCTTGCAGGCATGCTCGATCTTGAACGCTTGCCAGCGTTCCTCATTCCGATGAAGTTCCGTGAAACCCCAAATCAGCACAGCGGACAGCACCATGATCGGAATGCCGAACGTGGTTCCGATAAACAGCAAATCGCGGCTGTCATCAGTCCACAGGCGAACGGGCTTGAAGAAAGACATGTCGGTTCCCTTCAAATCACACAAACCGCATCGCCAGCCGCACCACGGCTAGCGACACATTGAACCGCTTCGCGGCTTCAGCCTGCAGCTTGGACAGGGGCCAGCGGCCACGCCAAGCCTGCACCCATGCCTTGAACTCAGGGTCGGTGATCAGGATCGCGGCAGCCACGTCCTGCTGACGGGTGGGCGTGTTCATGATTTCCCCGGTGTGTATACATAAATACACAGCGCATCGCGGTTGTTCATCAACCATTGTGCTGCCTGTCGAATGTTGCTGTCGGTGTGGTGGGGTTCCTGCAAGATTGCAAATTCCCAAACTTTCGACCCGTCGTCACGAAATACCGCGAAGGCAACGGCATCCGGCTGCGCGGCACTGGCGATGACGTTCCCATCAGACCGAGCACGGGCCAGATCCTCGGGGCTGTAGTGCAAGGTAGTGCGATTCATAGTTCGCTTTCGTCCTTTGAAAAAGGCCACCCGGGTTTGACGGGATCACCGACGATGATCTCCTGTGTCTGAGCCCTCAGTGTAGACGACAACGCCGATCATTGTCAAGCGGCATTCCTTACTTGGTGACCCTGGCGCGTTCAAAAATTTCCAGCGAATTTCGCTTGACAACGCTTGGCGTTGACAGCAGACTAGCGTTCATGGCTGATTTCATTCCGGCGTTTACCGCCACGATGGCTGCAGAGGGCGGCTACAAGCTCACCAACGATCCCGACGATCGCGGGGGACCGACCTACGCGGGGATCTCGCGCAGATGGCACGCCGATTGGGCCGGATGGTTCTACATCGCCAAGGGTGAACGTCCGCCCGCCTCGCTGGTGCGGTCCTTCTACCTCAAGCGCTTCTGGCACAAGATGCACTTGAGCGAAGTGCGGAGTCAGCGGGTGGCGAATTTCTTGTATGGGTCAGCCGTCAACCTCGATGATCGGGTTGTCGCGAGGCTGGCACAGACGGTAGTCGGCGCCTTGCCCGATGGCGTGATTGGCCCGATCACGCTGGGCCTGATCAACGCCGCCGTGCCTGAAGCCTTCATCGCCCAAGTGACCGTCGCGAAGATTGCCCGCTATCGCGACATCGTGACGAACGATCGGACGCAGACGAAATACCTGCTGGGCTGGATCAACCGGGCACTCACGGAAGCTGCCTAACGCCTGAGATAAGCCGCCGACTTCGGTCGGCTTGATTGACCGGTTCGGCCGATGGCGCCGAAGCAAGGGGAAACATGAAAACCAAGATCGTTGAGCACATTGCGGGCGATGCTCTGCACGCGCTGCGCGAGGCCGAAGCGGAAGCTGTGAACCTGCGCGACAAGAACCCGGCGGTCTTTGCGGATCGCTCGGAAGGCGCGGGCCTGGACTACGCAGTGATGCGCGAGAAGTTGAAGCGCGCCCAGGAATTGCTGGAACTGCTGGCGTGAGGCCGAATACCATGTTAGGCCTTCGGTGGCCGAAGGGGATACAGATGGGGCACTATGCCTGCGACATGCGGCCGGAGTGGTTTGAGAGCGAGCGCAAGCCCGCAAAGGAAACGCCACTGAGCCACACCGACGAGAACTGGCAAGCACTGCCGCAGCGGTTACGCGGGCGCGGCGACTTCCTGCGCGAACGGGGACGGATCAAAGACGCCGAACTGATGTACGACGCGGCGCTGGAAATCGAAGGCCTGCGCCAAGCGAAGAAGGCCTAACCCGCAATGAGCAACACCATGAACACCGACCGCACTTGCCTGAACTGCCGCCATTGGTCCGACCTGATTGCCCGCAAGCCGCCCGGCAGTTGGCAAGTCGAAGCGCTTTGCCTGCAGCCGAAATCTCCGCACTACTGCGGCTATGTGACCGGCGATCGGGCTTGCGTGCATTTCGATGCCGGCTTGCCCGTCGACATGCATGGCGACCATCTGCGCCGCCCCGCCCCGCCTGTCGACATGCACGGGCATCACCTTCACCGACCCACCCCGACACAGGAGATTCCCGCCATGAAGCAACCCCGCGACTTCCTGACTCACCCGGGTTCGTACAACGCAGCCAACGACAGCCGGTCTGTCGCGGATCACGCGAACCCGTTCGAAGACCACCTTCGCGAATCGTCGCATGCGAACTACGCAATTGCCGGCGTGATTGTGATCTGCCTTGCCGGGTGGCTGGCCTTCAAGTGGTTCGCCTGATTGCGCGATGATCTACCCGAACCTGTGGGCACGCCTCATAGCCAACACCGCTGAACCCGAAAACGGGCAGGCGTGTTGGTTGTGGAATGGCAAAAACGTCTGCCGGTTCGGGTACGGGCGATTCAGCTTGCGCATTCCGATGCTGGGCAGCAGACCGGTCAACTTCACGGCGCACATCGCTGCATACGTCTGCAATCAAACAACGCTGACATTCGCGGACAACGACGAATTCTTTCTGTACTATCTGGAATTCCGGCGCAGCGGACTTGAGCTAGACCACTTGTGCGAAATGCCGGCATGCATTAACCTCGATCACCTAGACCCGGTGACGCATTCGCTGAATCAACAACGCGCCGCCGAAAGACGATCCAAGCGGCTGTTGCTGGCAAGATACCCACGATGACATTAACTATCACCATGAACGAAGACACCCCGTCATTCAATGCGTTGGTGCTTGCCCTCGATGTTGGCGATTGCGTCAGCAAGGTCCGCAAGATCGACTCGTCGGCACCGCTGTCGAGCATCCCCGAACTGCTGCCAAGCGTGCGTCAGCAAGTGCGCAGTGCCTGCGCGCCGGCCATCGCTCGCGCAAAGCAGCAAACCGGGGGCACCTACGCAGTCGAAGTCAGCGATACGGCAATGCCGGGTGGCAATTACTACGTTGTCGCCGTTGTCACACGCACGCAATAAGGGGACACCGTGAGTTCAAGCCCGTTCAAGCACTTCCTGCCGTACCTGATCAACCCGCCCGCATGGGCTGATCTGGATGTCGAGCCCGTTGGCGATCCCAGCGGCGGCCAGTGGTCGACGATCGGCTTCGTGGCCCCATTCAAGGGTGAACCGATGGCCGTGGATCTCGACGGCAGCGGCCACATGATGACCGTGCAATTCAACAATCGCATCCTGCCGGCGAAGGTGCGCAACGACGTGGTTGACGTGCGGATTGCGAAACTGGAATCGCAGCAAGGCCGCAAGGTGTCGAAGAAGGACTATGCCGAGATCCGGGATCAGGTCGAGTTCGACCTACTGCCGAAAGCCTTCATCCGGCGAAGCATCGTGCCCGTGCTGTTCCGGCAAGACATGATGCTGATCTGCACGTCGAGTCAGCGGCGAGCCGACGACATCGCTGCCCTGCTGCTGGGCACGTTCCCCGATCTCGCGCCGTGGCCGGTGCAGACCAAGCTGCCACCGGGGCAGATCCTGACCGACATCGCCTATTCAGGCAGCCGGGACGGGTTCACTGCGCATGACTCTGCCGTGCTGCGGGGCGAGGGCAAGCGCACGATCAGGATCAAGAACAAGGGGATTGTCGACGGCGACATTCACGACTTGATCGACGCCGAAGCCTACTCGGTTCAGGAATTGGGCATGTGGACCGGCGTCGACCCCGACAATCCCGATGTCACGTTCAGCGTCAGCGCAAGCCTCGCGTTCAAGTCGGCGGAACTGCCGAACATCCAAAGCGTCAGCATCGGCAAGGATCTTTTCGGATTCACCGTGCTCTGCACGCAAACCTTTACCAATCTGGTGCGTGATTTCGTGCGAACGTGCGGCGGCATGGCCGATCGGCCCGAGTCACACACCAACACCCCCGCCACTGACGAGGATGACGAACTATGAGCGACGCACTGAACCGCCTGTGCAAATGGCGGACCATCTTTACCGGCTGGCAGCTTGGCACCCGTCCAAAGGGTGACCCCGAGGGTGACGCCGTGCGGGATCACCGGGAACTCACCATCCTGCTGCGCGCCGAAGTGAGCGCATTGGTCGTGCTTCTGATCGAAAAGAAGGTGTTCACTCAAGGCGAATACCTGAAGGCACTCGACGCTGAGGCTGAACTCCTGAGCAAGAGCTATGAGCGCAAATTCCCGGGCTTCAAGGCGCGGGATTTCGGCATGGAAGTCAACCCCGCGATTGCCAAAGACACCACTGCCGGATGGTTGCCGTGAAGAAGTCGAACAACTACCGGGAAACCGACGAAGCGTGTGGCAACTGCGATGACGAGGGCTGTGAATCGTGAAAGCCGGCCGCTTTTCCGACATCCTTGCCCTGCGCGGGCGTATCGTGCTGTTCTCCCCGAGTGTCGCGCTGTCCTTGCAGTTCGAACAGTTCGCCGAACGCAGCCATGCGCAAGTGATCTGCACGCGAGGCTGCCCCGATCCCTACATCCCACTTCGGGCATGGCACATCATCCACGCGACCCGGGAATATGGCCTGCTGTCATGCGATCAGCGGATCTACCCGGGCAAGGCCATTCCCGCAACCGACGTGGTGTGGATCGGCGACACGGGCGATGCGATGCACACCCCCCACCTTTGGCGGGCATTCGAAGCGGCCATGTCGTGCGCTGCAGCGGGCGATGCCAATGGCAATGCCGTGCGCAAGTGGTTGCTGGACGAGAAACCAAATGGCTGATCCGGTTCCCGACTTTCTGCACGAAGTCATCGAGGGTGCATCGGGTCCGTGCAAAGCCTATTCCGGCATTGCTGCGGCAATCAGGACATTCAATGGGCATCCGATCATCATCATGGCGGCCAGCCGGTCTGCACTGATCGACGCCATCCGCGAAATCTCGCCGACGACGAAGCCGAAAGCCGAACTGTTCATGCCGGCCAGTATCGTGCATGACAGTTTCGTCAAACGCAAAGAGAGCGAGCTATGAGCGCTTACGGAATGACCTTGACCGTGCTGGCGACGCAACTTGCCGAAGCCGTCGTCAAGGACGAAACGCCGGAAGAAGGCGGCTGCGATCTGAGTGCTGGCCTGTATGGTCCTAACGTCAGCGCATGGCTGCGCAGCGTGGCCGATAACCTCTGCGCCGCAGAACGCAAAGCCGCCGCGTACAAATGGGGCTATGAATACCTGCAAGACCGCATGCGCAGCATTGACCGGCACGGGTGGGCCGAAGACTGCGACGGCGAGATTGCGGCGCGCATTGAGGGCGATGACCTATGAAAAGCAAAGCTGACAAACATCGCGAGGCGGGAACGCTCGATGCGTTTCGCGCGAGGCAGGCCGCGTCCCGTGCCGGCACTGCCCGCTATCAAGAGCGCGCCGCTGAAGCTGCGTCGGCGGACGATCCCGTTACTGCCGCAGCGGACGAACCTGTCGCACGGGTGTTGGTTTGGCGCGGGCCTGTCCACTACCCCGTGCCCCCGGCAGCGGCACGCACATACGCGGAATTCCCGGAAGAGGCGGCACTGCCGGCAAATCCGAAAGCCTATTGGCAGAATGGGGATCGGCTTTACAGGCGCCCGGGGCCGCCTGTCAGTGACGCTGCGTCAGCGGACGATCCCGTTACTGCAAAAGTGGCTGCAGCAGGCGAGGCGTGGGCGAAAGAACGCACTGCGTATCGATCGCTTTTGCGGCAGGCTCGATTGATCTTGCGCGGCCCGCACACAGAACAGAACATCGTGGTTCGCGAACTCATCGAAAGAATCGAGGCGCGCGGCATCACCTTCGGGGATTGAATCATGAAACCCGGCGACAAGGTGACGATACTCGGCCGCACGCGCACGCTGGTGCGCTCCATGCCGAACGTCGCGGGTGGCTGGGAGATCAGCCGGCCGCTTGAAGGCTATCGATTCTGGAATGTCGATTCCATGAAGGTGTGGCGGCCGGTGAGCAAGGGAGTAACCACAAGCGGGGATCGGCGCGCACCCCATTCAATGCGCGCCAAACAGGAGATTCCGATGGTCACTCAGAAGAAACGGCATTTGTACCCGACCCAGCAATTTCAGGCCCTCGAAGCCGGCCGCGATCTGGCCGAAGGCGTGCCGGTGGGGTGGCTTGGCGCACTCGAAACCAAGCTGAAGGCCGCAGTCGGCACCGAATCTGAACGCAACAGCATTCGCGTCTATGGCTTCGAACATTTGTCAGCCGACTTCACCGACGAACTGACCCCCGAAGAACAGGCCCGTGACGAAATCGACACGCTTCGGGCACAGCGGGCAGAAGTGCTGGCCCGGCTGCCGCCCGATGGCGAAGCCATGAGCGCAGATCAGGTCAAGGCACTGCGCGCCGCGCTGTCAAAGGGCTGATCACAGGGCGCCGAATGTCGAACCAACCATTCGCAGCCGGCGCCCTGCGGTACAAAGATGATGACGATCGGGAGAATGATCGATGCAAACACATGAACTCAAATACGTGCGCCACAGCGCGCTAGGCTTCGTGCTTTGGCTACGTCAAGATGACCTGTGGCATTCCCATGTGGCGAATCTGACGCTGCAGGAGCGCCAAGGAGAAATCCTCAGTGCAGGCTTTGCCACGCTGGCGGGCGGGGTGGTGGAATGCTGGGGCCGCAGCGAAAGCCTGAAGATCGGATGCCGTCCCGACGACAGTGCCGCGCTGGCCGCACAGTTGGGTTTGTCCAAATCTCTGAAGAACGCAACATGAAACCGATCTATTCCATTGACTCCCCTGATCAAGCCCGCCTCAAGGTGGCGCGCACTGAGATCGAGGCAATCTTGCGCAAACACGACTTGGCGGGCGTGGTTGTGCTGCACACGCCGGGAATGACCGAATTCTTTTATGACATTCGGCCGAGCTATTCGTGCGCGTGGATCGACGAAGAACACCAAGCAGTGCGGGTCAAGTCGATCGGCGCGGACTATGGCGGCGACAGGCAGGCCCAGCAGCACGATCTGTCCGCGACTTCGAACCTCTTCTTTGCTATCGCGTCAGACCTTGGCAATGCCGCAGGGCTGTTCGCGGAAGTTGCCGGCGCGGTTGACTTGCTCACCAATGCCGAACACACGGCAGCGGTGCATGTCCCCGATCCTGCTGAACAAAAGCGCCACTAACCGGGGGACTGACACATGACCATCCGCGTCGAGATCGACCGCAGCAAGCTGTGGACCCTAGCACAAGGGCATCCCACACACATCAACGTGTCGGTGTTGAAGACCCTGCGCGATGCCGGCATCCCGGTCGACGGCGGGATTGAACTGCGGGGCGTGCTGCACGGCCGCCTTGTCTGTTTCAACGAAGTGCGCGACGGCAGGGAATACCGTGTCTACGAATGGACGCGCGGGCCGGACAGTGCCGCGTTCCAGGCAGCCGCAGCGATCGACGAAGACGAAGAACTCTGATGGGAATGCGGCATTACATTCGCAACGGCACGCGTGAACGGTTGTTGCGAGGCGAACGGGTCGACTGGATTGCCAATCGGAAATCCAGTGCCGGCTACATCACCCAAGTTGTGCTGTCGGCCCCGCCATGGGTCGACAAGGTAGAGATCAACGTACTTGCCCAATGGGCGACGTGCATGACGATCATGACCGGCAAGCCGCACAATCTCGATCACATCGTTCCCCTGCGGAATCCCAAGGTCTGCGGCTTGACGGTTCCGTGGAACCTGCAAGTCATAACGAACAAACAGAACTTCCACAAGGGCAACACCTTCAACCCCGATCAGATGGAACTTTGGTGATGACTCTCTGGCCGACACCCTATTTTCAATATGTCCGACGTGACGGCGCGGCGCCGTCGTTGGTCCTGCAGCAATGGTGGGCGGTGGACTTCCGCACTGCTGCCGGGCTGTTCCCCCCAGGAACGCAGGACCATGAAGGCGTGTGGCGCGACGTGCCGATTGCCGAATTACAGGAACTGGCGGAACACCCCCAACCCCCAACGAAAGCGACACCATGAAGAAAGAAGTCAAAGAACCGCAGATGGATCACTTTTCGATCGATCTGGAAACTCTGCACACCCGCTATGACGCTGCGATCCTGAGCATCGGCTGTGCGCAGTTCGACCCCATGACAGGCAAGATCGGTTTGCAGTTCTATCGAGAAATCGATTTCGATGCCTCGATCAAGCACGGGGCAGTCAGCGGTTCAACGCTGCGATGGTGGTCCGGTCAATCGGACAAGGCCCGGCGAATCTTCGGAACTGACGGCAAGGTCGGGCTCGCCCAAGCCCTCGACGAATTCACCACTTGGATGCGTGCCCGGTCCATGGCGCCGAAGGTGTGGGGCAACGGGGCGACGTTCGATATCACGATCTTGGAACACGCCTATGCTGTCGGCTGCGTGGGTCTGCAGCCACCCTGGCACTTCACCAACATCCGCGACATGCGCACGATCGTTGACGTGGCTGGCGTCGACCCGGGCGCGTGGCCGTTCCCGAAGGATGGGGTTGCCCACAACGCAGCGCACGACGCCAAGCGGCAAGCCGAGATCATCGCGGCCTGCTGGCAGAAGATCAAAAAATCGACATTTCCAGGCGGCGAACCGGAAAAAACGCGAGAGCAAATGCCGAATCAGCCGGTTGAAAAGGTCGATTCCCCGGGAAATTCCGGCCCGGCTGCGGCCACGGCGGGTGACGACGATCTTTGACCGGGTGACACGATTCTCAAAGAAATGTCTTGCGTCATTCCCTGAATAGCCTTAGACTTTCAGCCTCGATCAACCAACCGAAGGAAACCCCCGATGGCCGACGACATCCCCACCATGAACACCGGCGACGTGAACCGTCGACTCGGCGGCATTGCCGTCACCGGCGAACACCTGACGGCACTCGGCTTCACGCCACACGCGAAAGACAAGCGGGCGTTGCTGTGGCTGCAAAGCGACTTCCCGGCCATGTGCAAGGCCATCGGCGAATTCGTCGCCTCGCGCGCCAACGTGCCCATGCAGCCCCGTCCCGAAGCCCCCGTGAAGCCGGGCAAGGGTGCCGCCAAGTCGACCACGCCGCCCGCCGCGTCGGACGATGACGATCTGTGAGGCGGGCATGACAACGATTCAAGTTTTCCATGCCAACGAAGACGGCACGTCGGAAACGGCAAACATCCCGATCCACCTGACATCGGATCTTCGCTTCACCATGACGCTGCCCGAATACGTCGCACGCTTCCTCGACGTGGGGCCGGTCATCGAGCAAGAAAGCGCGCTGCAGGCCGGCGCTGCCTATGAGGCGGCATGCGACAGCTACAGCAAGTGCCGGCTGACGATGGGCAACGAGACTGCCTTGCTGCTGTCTCTCGACATCTGCAGCGCGCATCCGGGCACTGCTGCCGCGCTCGCCATGAACCTGATGCGCGTGGCGACCTACACCGACGTTGCCGGCGAAATCCACCGCATCGAGCGAATGCCTGACGGCACGCTCGGTCGGCGCTTGGACCCGACTGACGGTCGCTTGGTGGCGGACACGCCAGAAACCGAAGCGAAGGCGATGGCCCTGATCAACAGCGTGGGTGCGGCTGTTGAAATCATGAAGGGCTTCATGCAGACCACCGAGCCCCAACGCTATCTGATGGAAATCAGCAACGATTGGAATGCGGCAATTCAAAACTGCAATAGAATCCCGGATCTCAATCCAGCTGACGATCCACCCCAAGTCGGCAACGACGACGATCTCTGAAATCTCTCAAGCAAAGGAACCAGACGCCATGGCTACCACCAAGAAGGCAACGAACGGCAAGACCAACGGCAAGGCTGCCAAGCCGGCGCCCGCCCCGCGCAGCGACTACAAGGCCGGCGCCCGCGTCAAGGTCAAGCGCCGCACGGGCGTGGAATCGAAGGGCATCGTCACGGAAGTCGTGCAGACGCTGACCGGCCCGTTCATTTACGTGAACATCGGCCGCAAGGACGAACCGAACGTGATCAAGGCCCGGCCGGTCACCGTGCGCGGCTACTGAGCCATGGCGGTTGAACCAAAAGGGCCGGCGTTCTGCCCCTACTGCGGTTCAACCGCGCTGGCATTGCGCCGCGAAGTACCGCATTGCTTGACTTGCCGTGCGGTGTTCTTTCTAAGCTTCAGCCGCTACGCTCGCAAGGCGCCACGTTCACGGGTCCAGCCGCTACGCGCAGATCCGATCTAAACTGTCTCCCTCCTCGAGCTTTCCTCCTGTCTCCTCCTCCCGGCGCGAGGCTTTGCCCGCCCCTCCTGAAGCCGACGTGTGTCGGGCTGACGGTCGGGCGGGTTATTTTTTGGGGAGATCGCCCGACATGTCCACGGTGCGGAACTTGCCGGTTTTCGAATTGACCTGAACAAGCGGGTTCGTCTTCGACGGCACCCAGGTTTCAGCATCAGGGGGCGTGCCGGCATTCTTGCGAATGGGCGGCCCAAGGGGATCGCGCGGTGTGTCGGAAGGTTCAGTGTGGGGGCTGTGCGGCATCGCAGAATCCCTCATGCGGCGCTTTGCCCCCACACACCCAGCAGCGCAGCGGCTTACTGCGGCGGGTCGACGGGCACCGGGTTCGACGGGCCTTGCGCGGCCAGCGCTTCGAGGGCATCGGCCACGGCGGACAGCCGGACACGGGCCGCTTCTTCCTGCTCGGTCGTCATGCTGCCGATCTGTCCACTGAGCACGCGCAGGGTTTCCGCGATCTTCGTGGTCGCCACGTCGATGCGCTGAAAGCCGGCTTCGAATTCTGCAACGGTTGCCATGATTTGCCTTTGCTGATGAATGAGCAAACTCAATTTGTCATCGAGTCCGCGAAAGAGGAACGAAAACATTCGGCCCCACCAATCCCGGCTTGAATGCCGGACCCGCTATCTTAGCGGATGCTCACAAACCCACACCGGCCGTGTCTGCGGCCCCGACCAATAGCACGTCAGGGGATTTGCCGCAGGCGGCGCCTGCATCTGCACCGTGGGCGCGTTGGCTTGGTTCGGCACCATACGCGGCGCGGCCGGATCTGCCTGAATCGACATCTGGCAATCAGGACTCACCGTCACCCCGCCTGACGAGATCGCGGACTTGTCCAGGCTGACATACAGCGTGCGCTGCGGCCCCCACGGCGTTGTGACCAGGGTGCATGCCGCGCTGGCGCTGCGGTCCTTCGCCAGTGCCGTGATCTGTTCGGGTGACATGTTCGTCGGATCGGCCGGCAAGGTGCTGCAGCCGGCTAAAACGATTCCCAGGATTGCGATCACGGTTTTCATGCGTCACCCCCCTCGGTTGCAGGCAGCGACGCGCTGCGGGGTTTCTTGGATCGTCCGGCGCGAGACTTCGCGGCCAGCGCTTCAGCAACCTTCGCGGCCACGGTCTTGTCGATGTACTCGCGCATGGTGACAGGCGCGACGGTGGGCACCACGGCTGGCGCCGGCATGGGTTGCGGCGGGACGTGCCCGGGATAGAACACGCTCGGGCCATTGGCGACGCCGCCCGAATGGTAAGTCGTCGGCCGTTCTTTGGCCGCCTCGATCAGTTCCGACTTGACTTCAGGCGTGATCGGGATGTCCTGTTTCAGCAGATTCAGGATTTTCATTCCGACAGCCGCTGCGGCATTCAGCATGATGACCGTCTGCGGAGACATCGACGCGGACGCAGCGTCGATGAAGACGTAGGCACTATCCGCGACGATGGTTGCGACGCCAAGCCACGTCGACCAATGTTTCGGGAAGTTTTTCCAATCGGGTGCGAGATTTGCCATCTTGTGCTTTCCTCAGGGTTTGATTGTCAGTCCGAACTTTGCGGCCAGTCCCATGAAGAACAACCCGGCCGCGACGGCAAGCAGGGTCCATAGCCCTTTCTTCGCCAGATCGATGCGCAGTTCATTGTAAAACTTGGCTTGCGCTTGAGCCGCTTCAATCATGGCTTCATGCGCTTTCCGGTGACCGTGTACGTCACCAAACGGATAGGCGTCCATGCGTTGCTGTTCCTCACGACGAATGTGTTCGGTAAGCTTTTGGTCGAGTGCGGCCACGTCGTTCGCCAAAGATTCGAGGGTTGCTGTCATGCATACGTCCTGATCATGGAACAAAGACCCGTCCCAACGACGGATCGAGCGATAGGGTCACGTCAATCTGATTGACGGGCGCCCCAACGATTGAGCGTAGTTCCTGCTCAAGACTGATTGTCACCAACAGATGCAAGGCGGGCGGCACTTCCCCGCTGACGGAAATGAATGCAGATAGCGACGCCACCACCGACCGGGTATTCAGGACAGCGGCCGACATCGCAGCGGCTGCGCTGCGCTGCAACGACACGACGGCATTCAGTGCCGCGTTTGCAAATCCTGCTGCCGAAATCATGGCATCCAGGGAAACGACGGCACCCGTCAGGCGTTGAACCGCCGCGTCGATTCCTGCAATCACGTTCGTCGCGCCTGCGATCTGGATCTGAGCGTTCAGGCTTGTCGTTGCAACGCGAGTCATGCCAACCGCTGCGCCGATAGCCGCCGTGGCCGATCGTGCTTGTCTCAGGGCTGCATTCAGGGCTGCCGTGCGGGTCTGCCCTTGCGTGACCACGGCATCAATCCCTGCAGTGCGCAGCGCAGCGGCCAGGATGGCTGCGCTGATCGACACATTGACCTGACTGCCGGCCTGAATGAACGCGTTCAGGGATGTCGTCACGCTGCCCGGCGCCTGAACCTGAGCACTGACGGTTGCCGTCGCGCTGCGCTGCGCCTGCAGTGCTGCGTTCAGGGCTGTCGTGGCACTGCGGGCAAGCTGCACCGCTGTATCCAGGCTCGCGACACGCGTCCCGCTGGCAGTCACGGCTGCATCGAGCCCGGCTGTCGCCTGATTGACCCGCTGCAATGCCGCGTCAAGCGACGCCTGCGCCGCCTGTGCAGCCTGAACCACGGCGTTGACAGTTGCCGTGGTCGACGCGTTCGCTTGAATGCCGGCACTGATCGTCGCGGTTGCCGTGTATGCCTGTTGAATCGCGGCACTCAGGCTTGTGACAATCGTTTTCGTGGTTGCGCCGCCGCCCACGCCTTCGGCGAATACCGAAAACTCGTCTTCATCATCAAACAGCGCGCCCGGATTGCCTGACAGTTCCCGTGCCAAAGCTTCTGGCAAGATGGCGTCGAACAGGACAAACAGATGTATCCGACCATCGAAATCGAATGAGAGATTCGTTGTCTCTGCTTGGCCGAGCACGGAATTACCGGAACGCGCGCCGTGCGCTGACGATGTTTGCGTTGCTATCTTTGTTCCGTTGACAAAGAAGGCATGACCGGCCGACGTATCTGCAGAACGAACAACCACGATAGATCGGCGCGTGCCCAGCACAGGGCCGCTGCCGGTGAGCGCACAGCGAGCCGTGAAACCGCCGCCAGTCGTGCCGATCGAAAAATCGGCATAGAGCGGGTCGGTAGAAAAGAAGCAACTGACCCGTGCGGAACTCGTCGCGTAGCTTGCCAGGAGCGGATACGCGGATGGGAATGAATCGATCTGGCACACCGCGACCAACGTGTGTGCCGCATGGGTGACCAACCCGCCCGCGCCCAGGTCGATGTACCCGTTGGCACCGGGAAATTCAAAGCAGCCACCACGGACTGACACATCGCCGACGCGAGTGACGCCACGCGTAAGCAAGCCCAAGTTATGAAAACCGGCGTCCCCCAAAAGAACAATCTGCGGCTTGTATTGAAGCCACCGATTTGCAATCACGGGAAGGGCTTGTGAAAGCCCCCCTTCAATGGCGAACTGCGCGATGCTCACGGCAACCCCAATCCGTCAAGCCGTCGTGGTCGGCGTGATGGTCGCCATATAGACTGCGCCACTTGTCAAAGCCACCCCGAGATCATTCAACAAAACGGGCTTGATGTAGCGGGCCACCGGCAATCCGCGAGCGCGGAACATCTTGCGATGATCGTTGGTGTCATTCATTGGCAGATTTCCGACGAAATGCAAATCAGCCTCTTCCGTGGTCGTCGTGCCGGATTCGGGGCCGGTCGAGAAGTTCGTGCCGTCGAGCGACAGTTTCAGAAAGAATTTCAGTTGCTTGTTGCCCGATGGGGTGCCGTTGGCATTGCCTTCGACCTCGAACGTGATGTCGATCGGAATGGCGGCACCCAGGTCGATGACCGAGCCCGCGATATACGTTGCGGCAGCCAGCGTTCCTGCGGTCAGAATGCTGGCGCTGCGTGCGCCTTGTGCGTAGGTGTGGGTGCTCATGACCGGGTGCCTTCAGTTGGACGGTTGATTCAGGGCAAATTGACAGCCTTGATGACATCCGAGGGATTCAGCGTGCCCTCGAAGACCATCACACTCGGGCCAAGCTTGGTGCCAGCGCCCACGGCAAATAGCTTTTCAGCACGGGTCGCCGATCGACGCGACATGGCTGTGATGTGCGTTCGATTCGACAACCCGCCCGCACCGCTGAAGATGTCGGCGAAGGCTGCGACGATGGTTGGCAGGCTTGGATTCACGGTGCCCGTCGAATTGAACATTTCTCGAAACGCATCGCGTTCGCCTTGCGACCGGGTGATGTAGGCAGCGGCGGCCCATGAAAAAGTAGTGCCGTCGTCCGACGTGACTGTCAGGATCTCATGCCGCGACAACGCCGTGCGCTTGACGTAGTAGGCCGGCACAGCCGCCTGATTTAGCCAATCCGTCATCGCCCCAACTGCCCCTTGCTCCCGAAGACTCACGAATGTCGGATCGGTTTCGGCGTTGATTGCCGCTTTCAGCGTGACGATCTGCGGATCGGTCAGCGTTTGGGCCAATGCCCCGAACGCGGCGCAGAACAGGAGAATGGCGCACATGGCGCGACGAACATGGAATGTCATTTCAGTTCCTTTGTAGGAAGGGTTAGAGAATGCCGCGCATCGGCCCGACGTAGGTGTCAGACACGACTAAGCCTGACAGGAAAATCACCCGGTCTTCATCGTTCTGAGTCAGTCCCCCGTGGAACCAATTGAATAGAATTTCACGGTGCCCGATCTCTCGGATTGGACGGCACGCAAGTTGCCGATCGAAGGTCAGCGAAGACCCGGCGCGAGGGAACCAAAGCCGTCCGCCGTCGACCCGGCCAAAGCCGATTTGATCAACACTCGTCCACGGGGGCGATAGCGGTCCATCGGGGTACGCAAATCCGTCGTCAAGCGCCACCGTGTCCGAACCGCCGCGCCAGTCGGTCAGCCACAAGCCATCGGCAGCACTCTCGTTGCTCGCCCCGAATGCGCCGATGCGCCGGCCGCGATGCGCTGTGTCCAGAACGTCAACGTGCGTCAGCAGGATTTCATCGCCACGCTTGACCGTCAGTGTCGTCGGCCCGACGCCCACGGCTTCGAGGCGAAGCACATCCCCGTCAAACCATTCGAGTTCTGCAGTCATCGCGAGTTCTTCGCCAAGCCGCATTGTGCTCCGCTTGACCAACACCACGACGGCGCGATTGACACCCGAGCGACTGACGAATGCGGTGTATCCCGGGCCGTTGCGGGCACCGTTGTGCCGCACTGTCACGCCCGCGTAACCCTTGCCAGATTGCATGCCGCTGACCCGCGCCTGAGCGAACTGATCGACGCCATGCCCGGAGTTGTGCAGCATCGTTCGCCAGCCGCTGTAGGCTGGATTCTGGCGCCACACAAGGCCGCTCTTTTCATAGACTAGCACGCCATCGAGCCACTGGCGATAGACGCCATCTGGCGAAAAGCCGGGATAGGTGTCCCGCACCGAATTCAGATCGATTTCGGTTTCGAGGCAGTACCAACGATGCGCGTAGAGCATTCCCCCCTTGCCGCCAATCTGGCCGAAAGTTTGGTCGCCGCGCGCCCAATTGCCGTAGTTATATCCAGCGGGCTGCGCCGCCTGATAGTCAGCCATCATGTGCGGCCCAAACCCCCAACCGCCAATGTCCGCGCCGCGCACGATACGGTAGCCCTGATGCCACCCCAAGCGGAAGTTTGTTCCGTAGAACCCGCCCGCCGTGCCGCTGAAGCCGCCGAATGTGGTGTCGTGCGAGGGCGCTGCGAAGCATTTGCCGGCAGCATTCGACCACACTGCGACTGCGGGCGGCCGGTCCTTGTAAACCTGATGCAGATTGGCCCCGCCCATTGGACCGCCATCGGCGGTGCCAATTCGAATGTATTGGCGGACGAAAACACGTTTCTGCAAACCGAACCGAGATTCGGGCATGAACAAACGTGCGGCCCCACCATTCGTGCCGCCATACCCCCCGAAGCTACCATCGGTGATGGGTGCGCCAGTCGTCAGATCGTAGCCCCGGCGCATCAGCATGCGGATTGCGCCCATCCCGGGTGCCAGCGGTTCGAAACCCTCGTCCCGATATCCGCTGTCGACTTTCGTCCAAAGCGCTTGCACTCGGATGCCGTTGACATCCGTCGTTGCGAGGCTTGTCGGGGCGCCAACCCACTTGCCCAAGCCGGCATGCGGGAAGCGAGTCAAGTCTTGCGGGCCGGTTTCGTAGATTGCCGGGTCATAGGCGTTTTCAGCGGAAAAGTTATAGCCCGCCCCGCCCAGCTTTTCGGAAAACACGAAATCACTGATAGGTGCGCCGTCGACATAACGGTGAACGTGAATGACATCCGGCCGACCGGGCAATCCCGCGTCAAGCGCCGCCTCGACAGCGATACCTTGCTGCACCGGGTTTGTGTTGCGCGGCGGGTCGAGCAAGAACAGGGACAGCGTGGCATTGCCATCCCAATGCTGCGTGATGTGAAAGAGCATCACCGCCGAAACAACCGGGCCAGTCGGCTTTTCAAACTCGATGAAGATCGGCAGACTCATTTCCGTCAGGGTCGTCTCAGGAAGTGAGGTGTTGACGATTGCCGCAGTGACGTGACATGGAATACGTTCGACCGTATTGTCGGCCAGCGTCACCAACATCACCGGGGGTGTCGAGCCAAACGCACCCGCGATCTTGCGCTGTCCCCCGGTGCGGCTGAGTAGCATGGCGAGATAGCGGCCGGGCTTTTGTGATTCCAAAACCAATGCCGTACAGTCGACGCTATAGTCAGCGCTCGCCGTGGCCCCCTTCACGGCATTGATCGGAACGCTTGCCCACGGCTTGCTACCGTATCGAACACCGTCCGCGTCAATCCAGTCCCCCCCGTATCGATCCCACGGGCCAGCGTTGCCGCCGACCATCGTGCCGGTCGGGCCAACCGTATCCAGGCGCAGGGGGGCGCCCCCAGGCACACGACTCGGTTCGACTGCGGCAGCAACTGCTGAAAACAGCAAAGGGTAATCGCTGCGATAGCGAATGTGGTCGCCAGGATTCACCACAGGCGGCGGTTCGACCACGGGCGTGCGGCTTGTGTCGAAGACGACAACCGACACATGCGCCAAATCACCGGCAAGTGACAGCGTGATCGTCTCGGAACCTTCGGTCAACAGATCGGCGCGCACCGCAATTGTCGCCTGCGCCGTGCCGTCTGCGCCGATGCTGAATGTTCCCGTCAATTCACCAACGATGTCGGAGCGGTCCACCCCGCTGATGCTGTATGGAACCAACGCGCCATCTGGCAGCCCGGTCGTGCGCAGCGTGATCGTGACATCGGCGCCCTCGTCGATCTGCGTGTGGCTGGATGTCAGCGTGTAGGTCGGTTGCGGCGGCGGGACTGTCCCAGCATCGATGATTGCCTGCAGCGCATCGCGTTCTGCAGTCATTGCTGACAACAGCGAAACCAGATCGGCAATGCGGCGCGTGTGATCTGCAATGGCAGCGGCTGCAGCATCGATCGCGGCGGCTGCTGAACCCAAGTCGTCCGCAGCGGCTAGCGCGGACTGTGCTGCTGCACGATCCCGGTCGGCACGATCTCGCAGTTGTTCAGAAAAACTCATGGCGATAGCTCCTGCCGGGTGACAATGACTGTCGAGCCATCGCAATAGACATGCACACCGCCAATGTCGATGGCAAGCCATTCGGTGCGCTGTGGTTCTGCGACGGGAACAAGCCCCGCGATTGCGAGCAATCGGCCGACCGCAACCTGTGCGGATGTGTCGGGCGCGGCCAGCAGTTCACCCGCGAAGAGATTCAATTGCGGAATCAGAACTTCGGCGGGCGGCTTCATCGGGATGCCGCTGATCGCACGCTTGCGATAAAGCTTGGCGTCGGCGTCGAACACGGCAAACCGCATCGTGCCATTGCTGGCGTAACGCTGGCCGTCCTGCTCGATGATTTCGAAAGGAATGGGCTGCGTCATTTCAGATTTCGGACCACGCCACCGTCAGCGTTTCGGATGCCGTCAGGCCGCCAGCCGCCGCACTGGTGACTTCCAGCAGCAGCACCAGATGGTCACCCTTCTCACCCGTCCCGGTGAAGGGGCCGGCGCCGAGAGACAGCGGGGCGCCCGACGTGTAAGTGAACCCGTTGGCATACCCGGTCGATGCCGTGCCCTCTGCCGGCGTGGCATAGGCGCCAACAGCCTTCGCCCACAGGTTGATGCCGGCGCCGAGTCCGCTGCTGCCGTCCGTGTAGGCAACCACGGCGGTGATTTCGGTGTATGCGCCCCCGGTGACGTTCAGCCGCAGCCACTTTTCGAATGACCAATCGCTGCCGGAAGCCGGCTTGACCATCGGATTGACCAGATCGACCGTGGAATTGTCGGCGTTCTTGAAACGCACCGTGCCCGCAGTCTTGTCGGTTGGGGTGCCGCCGGCACCATTCTTTTCAACCAATTGGACAGTTGCCGCCATGATGTGCCTTTCCGGGTGTGGACAGTGGGAATCTTCGTAGATTGTACCGACTTCAATCCCGAACCCTTACCGTGCTCGGAACCGTCGATGTAGATACCCCCGTGGGGGATGTGGCGCGAAGCTGCAGTTCATATTCGCCGACCGTCAGCAGCGCCGTTTCAACTTCGGTCAGCGTGAGTGCCGCAACACCCAGGGGGCGATCCACCCAGGCCGCGACAAGAGGGACCGGCGTGCAGTTCGCGTAGCGCAACGACGCTTCGAGTTCCCATCCGCTCATGTCATACGGGGCACCCTCGGACGTGAACGTCGCCCGAAGTGGGAAGTCGTCACCCTTGCGCAGTTTGATAATAGCCATGGTGATTACCTTGCTTCGGGTGAGTTACGAGAATGCCTTGCTCATGACGCAGACCCAGGTGTCATCTGTGGCGTCATATTGGCAGGACATGAAGTCGAGCGCATTGGCCGCCGTGGACAACACGGGATCGGTGCCGCCCGGGAAAAGGTATTTCGTGCCGTAGGCCAGCGTGCGCGATCCCGTGGCGTCTTGCTTGATTCGGAAATTGATGACCTGACCGCTGATCATGCCAGTCGGATTTGCCAACGTGCGATTGCCAGCGAGCGTCACCCGGAAGTTGTTCGCCAGCGCAGCATTCACCGTGATGGTTCCGGCGTCCGTCAGCGGAGAAACCGTCTCGCCGAAACCGACGCGGGTTGCCGGGGGACCGCCATCCTTCAAAAGCCTGCCGGATGTGCCATCCCATACTGCCAAGTTGTTGTTGACCACGGCGGCAACCGGACCCGCCACGGCGCCATCAACATTGGCTTGGGCAATTGCCCAATTGGCCCCGACTGCTGCGTGCGTGCCTGCTGCAACCCCATCGGTGAGCGCATAGATCGTGTCGCCGGCTTCGACATTCGGGCCGGACGCGCCGCCGATCTTGCCCGCAACGCTGATCTTGTAAAGGTGCCCGCCGTTCGCAGCCGGATAGTTGGGATTGGTCGACGCGTCGATGACACCCATGAACCGCATGACATCGGACGCGCCGCCCGTGATCAGCGAATCGATGTATGCCTTTGCCGCCTTCTGCGTTGGCACGCGAGCATCGCTGTTCGCGGCCAGCGTGACATCGGTGTCGGACTGCATGACCATCGCGACCCAGGCAGCGCCCGTGTACGTGAGATTCAAAGCCTCGTCGACCGCATGCGCACGCCAGCCGGCTTTCGGCGTGAAGAATTCCCATGCGGCAATCGCACTTGACCAACGCGCGATCTTGCCCGTATGACCCACCCAGGCGCCGGCCGGTCCCGAAGCCACGATGTACGCGTCACCGTTGGCCGGTGAGCCGGGCGGAACGGCCAGATCGCGATCGATGACTGAGCATTGCACCAGCACATCGAAGCCGCGCCATTGCGCCATCAGTTCGTCATAGTGTTCTTCGCCCGGCAAACCGTTGACAAGCAATGCCAGATTCGGGCCGTTGGTCAGTGCCATTTCTGAATTCTCCGATCAAGGTGGGACGCCGCCCAAGCGAGCCCCGAGTTTGTAGCCAAGCCCCCATGAATCCGCGTCGAGCGTGAAGTCAATCCGGTACTGCTGAAATGAATCCAGGGCATCGCGAACAGCGGTCAGGGTGGCATACCCAGCGTGCAAGCCCGAGCCAACTCCGAAATCCAAAACTGCTGTTGCCCACGGGTAGACCCAATTATCGGCGCTTATGCCTGCCGTGCTTCTCACCAACGTGTTGTCGGCCTTGAAAATCTGAACCCGATATGTCGTGCCGACTTCGGGACCGATGTTCGGTTGCATGTGGTCGACAAGCAAATCTTCTTGCGTGAGCCGGTCCCGATGCGCCCAGGTGAGATTGAAGTTGCTGAGATTGCTGATCAGGTGATCGAGAATCCAGGCGTTGCCATTGACGCGGACCAAGCCGGGCGGGTAGGGACGCAGGAAACGAAAATTGAAAGTAACCTGCTGCGGGGGCGAGTTCTCGACAAGCAGGTAGGGGGCGGACGTGGTTCTCGGCAACACCTTGACGGCAATCGTCTCTGTGCCGCCATACTCGATGCCGTCATTTGCAATCGAGTCGTCGAAGAACGCGATGATTGAGCCGGCATCGTGCGGGGCGGGAATCGTGTCGCAACAGCCGCGCCCGATCAGAAGTTCGTTTCCGGTTCGGCCCTTGATCTCGACGATTTCGGTCCCGATCATGGCGGCCATGCCGATTCGGATGCCGTCCGAAAGGGGCGACGTGTACCCGACCATGGTGGCGTTGGAATGCAATGCCCCAATCGGCGCCGCAAGGAAGGCAAAGGGGCAAAAGCCGTAACCCCCTGCCCGAACGGTGTAATCTGAATTTGCCATGTCAGGGCACCGCGCACATGAAACTGTTGTCAGGCGGATTGTCGGCCGGCTCGATGGCGCCAGAGCGAACCGCAATGTTGAAGACCGTATTCAATGGCTTGCCCTCTTGTGCAATCACGCCAAGATGGGCGGATGCGGGATCGACAAAGGCCAGATCGGCGGCATTCATTGAACGGAACATCGATCGGTACGGCATTTCGAAAGCGAGGCTCAAGCCGATGCAGGGGCGATTGTTGACCGGGTTCCACTGAGGCGGGCCGATCGTGGTGAATCCTCGTTGCGGGAAGGCGAAGACATCTTGCGACGCTTGGATGACGATCTGCCCTTCGCCAAGCTTACCGTAATCCACAGACCCGATTCGAAGCACCATGTCGGGAATGCCGCGCGACAGGCTTTGAATTCGCAGCAGGCCCCCAGGTGTACGGTGATAGCCGCGCCGATCGAGCACAACCGTGAAGCGCCGCACAATCGGGCTCATGCAGCGCAGAGTCCAATTCGCCATGCGTGACGCGAGTTCGGCAGTGGGAAGACCCGGGTAGGTCTTCGTGATGCTGTTGATTGCGCCGCCCGCCGCTTGAATGGACGCGAGATTGCTTGCCCTGACCGTGCGGTCTTCGTTGGTCACTGGATCGCGATAGACAATCCGAACCTCGTTGACCATGGCCGAAAGCGTCGACACGGCGTTTTCCCGAATCTCAAGCAAGCCGTGATCTTCATCGTACAGCGGCAGATCCGCCTTAACGTAGCCATTGCGAATCAGCTTGATCCGAATTTCGCCCGTCTTGCGGTCTTCATGCATCGCGCCTGCAATGTGATCCAAAACGGTTTGAATGAATGCCTTGACTTCATCGCGGCGCGTCCACCTGATGCACAGCCCGAGTTTTTCTGAAAAGCACTGATCAGCCGCAAAGCGCCATGACTCGTCATTGAGTGCCGACCTGTCCAGGCCGCGCCCCCACGCTCGATTTGTCAACGCCTCATAGATGATGTGGACGGGGTTCATTGCCTTGATCAACGCCTGACCAACCCCCTCGATGTCGGCGTTCGGGCTCAAGGTCACCAAGTCATAGGTATAGGCGACGTGAATGACAATGTTGTATAGCGGGAACGACAACCCGCGATCGATGAAAGTGATGACGTTGCCCGCAACGGTGTAATCAACGCCCAATTCAAAATAGAAATTCCCTTCGACTGGCCCTGCGTCGCCATTGCTCAATGTGATTGTTGTGTAAACCTGATCTACAGACAACAGGGCGCCCGGGGGCGACAGCGTGACCGACAGCGGGTCGACCCGCACCACATTAAACGTGTAGCTGACATGCACAAGCAGACCGAAGAAGACAACCGGTAAGCCGCGCTCGATGAAGGTAATGATGTTGCCGGCAATCGTGTAGTCAAGACCTTCGACGAATGTCAATTTCGATTCGTTGTAACCGGCTTCGGTTTCAAATGTCCGAATCGTGTAAACCTCGTCGATGGATAGCAGCGTGTCGGGGGGCGAGATCATCACCGACAGCGGGCTATCCACGGCCTGATGGAACGTGTAATCAACCCGGATGACACGGTTCGCGTAGTCCAACGATAGCCCACGGTCCAAGAACGTGATGACGTTGCCCGCAACGCTGTAGTCAAGACCTAATTCGTAATAGAAATTCCCATATACCGGGCCGGCGTCACCGCTGCTCAGTTGCACGGTCGTGTAGATCGAATCGATCGACACCAGCGCGCCAGGGGGCGTGACCGTGACCGACCACGGGCCGACCGGGGGCAGCGTGAATGTCTCGCCGGTTGCGTGGTCGCCCGCAGCAAAGCCCATCGTATGCGATTCGGTGTTGACGTGAATCCCGGTGTCGTGCCCCGTGGTCAGCGTTTCGCTTGTCGCGACAGACGTATGCACGAAACTGTCATCGACTTCGGCAGCGCTCACCGGGCGCACCAGCGAAATGACAGCCTTCTCGGGATACCAGGGTTCGCCGTCCCACCCTTTCAGCGCACGCCGAACGCGGAACTTCCACGGCTTCGGGTACGGGTTATTCATCGAAATGATGCCGTCGAAGAATGCCGTGAACATTCCACGGAACCCGGGCATCGGGGACTTGAGGACCGTCTCTAGCGCGGGATCGGCAATCTGATCTGCTTGGCCGAACAGCGTGGTGAAGGTGCCGACAATGCCGCCTTCCTTCTCGGTTCCGCCGAACAATTCAGGTTCGTCGATTTCCGTTTGACCGTTCTCGACGATCGAGCCCCGCCATGTGGGTTTGTCGCCGACCTTGATTTCGACAAGTTCGTCCACGGGGCCGCGACCGATCCCCATGTGAATGCCAAAGAGATACTTGAACCCCTTGACACCGCCGCCGCCGCCGCCACTCATGGTGCTTCACCCTCTTGTTGTTCTGCCCGCGCCACTGCCGCCACCCGGCAGCCAAGCGCATCGCCCACGGCTTCGATCGCGCTGGCGGGATAGCCGTCGCGCAGGAACACCATGTAATCGAACCCGTGGCGTTGCGCCCAGGCGCGGGCGCCCCTCGCGCACATGCCGCCAGCCTTGCGCATGTGCTCGATTCGAACTTGTGGATCGGATGCAGACATGGGATCGTGCCGAGTTAGAACAGCGGGAAGGGGCCGGGGGGCGGTGTGAAGGGCGCCGTGTAGCGCGGCTGACGCGTGATGCGAATTGGCGCGGCATTCATGGCTGCGAAAACCCCGGACCCGGGGTAGTGCCCGATCAAGATATCGCTTGCCGTCAGGTTCGTGGGTCCGGCGTCAACCCAGGTCGAACCCACTTGCACACCGTTGTCCCACAAATAGACATTGCCTGCCGCGTCACGCACCAACGCAAGGTGATACCACCCGACAAAGCCGGGATACGCCACACCCGGGCGGGCGATGCGGTCTATACCGCCATCCCAAAATGCCATTGTCTGCGTGACAAATGTGTAATAGACATTCCAATTCTGACCGGAAAAAGTGAAAAAATTCGCGCTGGCGCCGATCTTGCGCAGCCACATTTCGATTGTGAAGGGGCCTGTCCCGAAGGTCAGCGAAGCCGACGATGTGACACGCAAGAGATCATCAACACCGTCAAATAGCGCCGACTGCCCGCCAAACGGCGGCACGATGGCGGTATCGACCTGAGCACCACCAACAGCGGTCACGATGTTTCCGGCAGGGCTCAAGTCGATAAATGTCGTGCTGCCGTCTGCGCCTGCGCAATCGAGCATCAGCACCACGTCTGACCAGAAGGGGTCGGCCGTGAGGGCAAGTGTGTTGCCAAAGAAGGCGGGGCCGCACGAAGCCATGGCGATTACCTGATCTCTTGCGTGCGGTAGTTGCCCACGGCGATGACTGTCCAATCGCCCGACCAACAGTCACCGAAAAACACGCACTGCGGGGTGCCCTCGTCGGCTTGCGGGAAGTCGATATCCTCGAAAGCTTCGGGCTTCGGCGGCTGAATCTTCGGCATCATTGCGTAAGTGATGACCACCGAGATAAACAGGAAGGCGATTGCCCATGGCAGCGGAATCATTTGCTGTCCTTTCAGAAAACCGGATCGCCATCGAACGGTGACTTGCCCGGCATATCGGGGACGCCACCGTAATTGGCAAAGTTGTTGAACAGAGTGCAGTTCGCAGGCGTGAAGTTGCAGCCGGGGTATGCCGAACCTCGCGCGCCCTCGAAGAGTTCGCCGGGCGGCATGCTCAGTAGAAAGCGCGCATTCGATTCCCCGGCAGTGAGTTCCGTGTGAATGTCAATCGAAATGCGCTCGATCCCACGGATCGGATGCGACCATTCGAGGAATCCCCGATTGAAGTAGTCAGTCGGCTTCGCCGTCGAAAGAAGCACGTCAATTTCAAAGTCATTGATGCGCAACACAAGGAAATCGATTTTCCAAAGTGACTTGTCGACCTTGCATGTCACTTCGTCGTAGACCACGTATGGGCACCCCCGCTGCCATGCGAGGCGCAATCCCTCGCGCGACATGGAAGTCATGCGGGATTCACAAGTGAGTCGAGCCCGGCCGGGCCGCGTGAAATCGACCTGTCGGATCTCGCCGACGTAACAGACAACCAATTCGTCGGCTTGAACGTGCTTGCACGACACCCGGACAGAGATTGCCTGTGTCGGCGGGGATGTCATGAACAATTGAGCCGGCGCAATCCACGAAGGCGCGTCGAGAGTCAACGCGTCATTGACATACTCGCCGGTCTGCTGAATGTTCGCGCTCAGGATCGTCGTTGCGACAAAAAGCTTGCCGGCAACCACCAGATCATGATCGGCATTCGTGTAATACCATTCAACCAAGCCGCCGAGTTTGAAGACGTAGAACTCGATCGGCCGCCCGTCTTCGCCAGAAGTCTCGAATTGTTCGTAAGTGGCGGCCATGTCAGATCGATCCGTCGAACTCGACCTGAACGCGATTGCCGACAGTCATTCCCGCACGTTGGATGCGTGTCGACCCGGCTGGCACAGGTGCCAAGTTGTATTCGATCAAGAAGCGCTCGCGTTGCAGTCGATGCATGACGCGGCCATCGGCGATGTAGAAAAGCAGGATGTCATTCAAGCCGATTTCCATTTCCCGCTTGTCGTCCAGCATGACCACGGGGGATACGGCCCCGGGGAACGTGCTTGTCATGTATGCGGCAATGTCGGCGTTGTACCAATACAGCTTTGCCACGCCACCGGCCATGTAGCTGACTGTCGGCCGCATATTCTGATCGAATGCCAAACTGACTTCGGTGATATCCGCGTCACCTATCACGTCAGCCCATGTGCCGGAACCCTCGACGCTGACCTGAATCATTCCGGCAGCCACGCGACATTCCCACACCTGAACCTGCAGCCCCTGCGAAGGGTCGCCAAGTGCGATGCCGCCGAGTTCGTAATCGATCAGCAGGTTCAGGCGCACGCGATCGTCGGGCGGCAGGAATGCCGCAGGTACGGGCGGATCTGAGAAGGTGTTTTCAGGCATTGCCATCACGGCCGCCTTGCCCACGATTGGCGCCAATTCATCGTCAGTTCATGCGTGTTGGCCTTGTTGATGGGGGCACTGAGAATGCATTGGTAGGTGCCAAACAGCCCGCTGAAAAGAAAGCCCTGAATGCCACCGACGAAGTTGGCCCGGCTTGCCGAAAACTTTGCACTGAAGTTGCATTCGAACGACGTTGACGCGTATGCCCCATTGGTTCCGATCTCGCACAGGTCGGAGACAGCGGGCACGCCGGTCGATGTCCAGACAAAGGGCTCCTCGACTGGCGTCAGAATGCACGGCGCTTTGGCAGCCAAGCAGGGATAAATGCCGAAACTCGGATTGAACCACTGGCGAGCCCCGGCCGGCAGGCTCAGAAGGCCGACCCCCCAGCCCTGCCCGGTGCGATAGCCCGCAATGCCGTTGCTGTCGGCGTTAAGGGAGCGCACAGTGAAGTTGTAATTTGTCCCGCCGATGTCGATGGGTCCGCCAGTCACGTCGACCGTGGGCAAGTACATCCGCAGTTCGTAGGTGACCGTCAATTGATCAAGCGGAATCAGCGAGACAATTGGCGAGATCAACGAACGCGAGAGCAAGGGTGTTGCAGGACTATTCGTCCAGCCGACACCAACCTCTGCCACGTTGCCCACGACGGCGCCTTGCGCGAACACGTAGGTTCGGCGCTGCCAGCCGTAGCGTGTCCCCGTGGTCACAACACCTTGGCTTGACCCGCTGGCAGCGGCAACGGCCAACGGCAATGCCAGGGTGACATCGGCATTCGTGGGAACGGCATTGCCTTCACCAACGGCACACCAATTCGCAAGAGCGACCGATTGCCCGATGGCGTCAAGGCCCCCGTTCGTGATCAGATTCTTGCGCCATCCCGAGTCGAAGCGCAGCCGTCCATGCCTGCGAACCTCGACTTTGTAGAAACCCCCAAGCCCGATGGTAGGCAATGCGATGCAGTTATTAGATGGTGACAAGGGATGCTCCTGCGAGGGTTGCGTTGACATCGAGCTCTTCGTCATCCGCTGGGTCGACGTGTTCAACAAAGTTGATTATCGCCTGAATGGAACCACCCACCAGCGTTGCGTTCACGTCGATATTCTCGGGGTCGGGCGAGATCGACTTGAATGCAATGACCGTCTGAAGCAGAGCGCTAGGCAGCGTTGCGTTCACGTTGAGATTATCGGGATCGGGCTCGATCGACTTGAATGCAATGACCGTCTGAAGCAGCGCGCTAGGCAGCGTTGCGTTCACATTGAGATTGTCATTGATGAGATCGCCAAAGCGGCCGGACGACAATGTAGCGAACGCATTCAACCTTTCGACCACTTCGAGGGGGTACACAAGCGACGTAAGTACATTCTGCTCAACGACGGGCAACGCCATTGTTTCAGCAGTCCTGACCACGAACGCAGCTTGAACGTGCGCCGACCCCGAAACCAAGTGCGCCAATTCGAATGAGTCCTGATCGAACCGAACCGGCATCAGGTATGAAATGCGAACCACATCTGCGGCAGCGACTGTCGGCAGAAGGTCATCGAATGAGATTCGCTCAACCTCGTCGTCGACTTCAACTACGTCGGCAATAAACCTGTAGATTGACCGACCATCGTTCAAGTTGATCACCAGCGCAGCCCGGTACGCTTGAATCGTCTTGAACAAGTCGGCAAACCCGACTGACTTGACATCGATATAGAAACCAACGATGTCGGACAGCAGATAGAAATCTGTCGTGAAGCTGGGAATCCAGAAGCTGACAGCCCGACCGCGCGCCATGTCTAGGAATTGACGGTATTTCGTCAACGCCTGCCGGCCCTTGAAGTGCAGCGCCCCACGCATGACAACGCGCCCGCGCTGTTCGGGGTCATAGACATCGAGCACACCATATTCGCCATCGAGCACAAAGGCTGTCGGCCGCTCGTATGTTGTCGAAATGTCTGTCGAGCGATTCGGGGTGAACGAGAAGAGGCGCAACCCGTTCCACGATGGTTCGAACCACAGGCGTTCGCTGTCGTCGATCTCGAACCGCACTTGCGTCAGCCCGACCCCATCCGTCACATTGTCGATCGTCGAACTTTCAAGGATGCGCCCGACGCGCAGCGGAATGATGCGAGCCCCGACGCCCCACGTATCGACCGGCGCATTCGCGAATGCGATTGTGTCGGACGGCAAATCGACGCTGGCAATCTGAATCGTTTCATAGACGTTCGGGTTCTTGTGCATGACAAGGCAGTACATGCCAGAAACGAACTCACGAAATTGCAGCGTGCCTGTAGGGAAGGCCAGCGAAGCCCCGAGCGTCCCCGTGAGCATGAATTGCTCATGCCACATCGGCACAAGCATCGAGTTCTTGCCCACCCCGGCCAGGAACGAATCCAGGCGGGTACGCAAAGCCCGCGATCGGGCAAACGACACTTCGAATGAACGGCGCGGCTGCAGGCGCAAGCTTCGCCGCTGTTCGTTGTCGCTTTCGCTGGCAAGGATCTCGGTCGAGTATTTGACCCGCTCAATGATCCCGCGTTCCCAATTCGGCAAGATCGTGAACGGCGCCGCGAATGTCCGAATGTCCGCAGCTTCCGGGATTTCAAAATCTTCGATCGTGCCTTCGTTGAACACCCAGCTTGATGCCTCTGTCGTGTAGACAAGTTTTCCTTGCCGCCACAGCGAGAATGCGATATAGCACGGACCCGGATCGACACCCAGGTTCGAAAGAATCAGGTCGATTCTCTGGCGCCCGCGCGGCAGAAAGATTGTTGCCTCATGCGGACCCGCATCCCGCTTCGTGTAGAAAAAGACATTGAAATTCAGCTTCGTGATCGACGTAGCCCACGACGAAACACTTTCCGCCATGACGCGCAGAAGGTATTCCCCACCCTCAAGCGTCGTCCATGTCGCAAGGTGGTAGTTCACGCGCGGCGCGGCACCGTCGATTACAGGCGACACCGACAGTGCCTTTTCGCCATTCCTGAAAAACGAATCGTGCGGCGCCGGCACATCCAGTTCAAAGACAGGTGCGACAGCCACGGCCTACCCCTTGACCAATTGGCGCAACGTCGCAACGTTCCTGCGCAAATGCACCATGGTCACCTCTTCGCCTTCGGCGCTTGCCATTGCTTCCGCAATCCGGCTGCGATCGTCCACCAACACGAAGCGCTGCGACTTGGACTGCGCCTGCGGATTCAATCCGCCATTGAGGGCATTGCGCGGATTGCCGGCCGAAAGGACTTCCTCATTCTTGTGCAGGATCGCCGCTTCTTCATCGGGTGCAAGGCCGACGATGCCGCCCGTTTTGTAGTGGGGGGCGCCGTCGAACCAAGCCGGGTCGACGTTGCGCCGGCTGTTGCCCTTGCGTCCGACGACGCCGCCCGTGTGCGCGACGATCGCCGCCGCAAACTGGAAGGCCCCACCGACGCCACTGCTAGCGGTCAACGCCTTGCGTACCATCTGGATCTGAAGCAGGATTTGCTCTTTGATGATCGTCAGTGCGATTTCCCGCAGGATGTTCGCAAGCGTCTGCAGGATTGCCCGGCCGGTCGATTCGAAGACATCCCCCCAATCGCCCGTGCGCTTCACCAGATTGCCCAGCGATTCATACAAGGCATTGAACGTGCCATCGATGCCCGAGCCAATGCCGTTCTTGATGATCAGGCCAACGCGATCGAATTCGTTGCCGAGTGCGGCACCGCTGCCCCGAGCCTGCTCAAGCTTCAGCAGGAATTCCGTCAGTCGTGCCGGATCGAACGCGGCTTGATTCGCAATCGCGAACTGCCTTGCCGTTTCAATGGCCGCCTCGATACCCGGTTGCAGTTGGGTAATCACGCCTTGCGATTCAGTGTCGGCCTGACCTTGTGTCGGTGCGGTAGGCCCGCCCGCTGCCACGCGATCCGCGACAGCCTTCAACGCAGCGTCGCGCGCTTGAATCAGATCGTTGACGGTCTTCTCTTGAGCAATCAGTTGCTCATTCAGGATCTTGACGCCTTCAAGCCGCTGCAGTTCCTTCACTGCGCCTTCCGCCCGCTGCTTCATTTCGTCAGCAATGGCGGGGTCTTTCTTGGCTTGCAACAGCCGATCGCGCAACGCCGCGATGTCACGGAAAGTCTGCTCATTGGCGGTTTGAATCGCGTCGAGCCTTGCCTGAGTCTCGCTCTTGTTGCGGCGGCCAGCGGACGCATCGAGTTGATCAAGCTTGCTCTGCAGCGTCTGCTGTTCCGCAAGAATCTTCTCGTTGAAGTCCTTCGTGATCTCTTCTTTGCGCGCAGCGATGCCGGCCGCGAATGCCTTCGCGAATTCCGCGCCCTTCGCGCCACCCAGCTTGGCGATCCTCGCCGCCAGATCCGCGAACTGAAGATCCACAGCGGCAAGCAGGCTGTCAAGCGTTTCGCCTTGCTTCTTCAGCGTGCCGGCCTGCATTTCGTTCAGGGCATTCCGAATCGCCTGAATCTCATTCAGCTTGGCCTTGAGCCCCGCCGCGTCAGGTTCAGCCGGCTTGCCCTTGCGCTTGCCCGGGAACGGCGTTGTGCCAATCACCTTCGGCGCGGGGATGGCTTTGGCCGAACCCGCAGCCCCTTCCGCTTCGGCCAATTCCTTGGCAATGCGGCGGATGTCTTCGAGTTCCTTACGCAGTTCGGCGGCGCGAGTGCTGATCCGCTCGGTGGGCTTCAGCGGCATGAACACCGTAGCGTCACGCAGCTTCTTAGCAATGTCGTCCAGGCCGATTTTGTCGAGAATGACCGAATACAGGCCGACAAGCTTTTTCAAATAACTTGCCGTGCGGTTGAGCAATTCCCGCAATGCGTTCTCGACGATTACGGGCATCCCTTCCCACAGTTCCAACGCGCCGTGCTTGATCCGTGCCCACACTTCAAGGAATGTCTGCACCATCGCAATGCCGAAGATGCGGACATCCCTAGACTGAGTGCGCAGCCAATCGCCAATCGCAAAGCCAGCAATGAAGGCGCCGACAGCAAGGCTCAAGGCACTGAACGCACCGGCCAGGGTGAACACCACGGGTGCCATCAACGCAGCGGCAACCTGCGCCAGCGTCAACGCGCCGGTAAGCCCGACCACTGCGGTGCCCAGGCGGCCGATCAGGTTTGCAGAAACGACGGCGGCCAGCAGCGTGACCAGCAGTTGCAATTCATCCCGGTACTTGATCAAGGCGCCGATACCGTTGACAAATGACTTCGCGATTTCGCCAAGCGACCTTGCAAATTCGGCACCGTCGGTCGACCTGAAGAATTCCGCGATCTGCTTCAACAGCGCGACATAGGCATCCGCAAAGCCCGCTTCCGCGATCTGGTTCTTGAAGAACAGAACCGAGTTGTTGAAACGCTGCTGTTCGGCGTCGAGTGACTTGATCGCTTGCGGCAATTGCCCCTGCGCAGCCTTGCGCACAGACTCGGCAATCGTGACCATGTGTTCGGCACCGACCAAGCCCTTTTCGAGTGCCTTGTCGAGATCCGGGAAGTCTTTTGCCAATGCTTGCTGTGCGAACGCGAAGGCACCGGGAGGACGTTCGCCGATTTGCTGCCGCAGTTCTTCGGCCTGAATCTTGCCCTTTGAGAATGACTGCCCGATCGCGTTGAATAGCCCATTCAGTTCATCAGGGGTCAGGCTGATGACTCGCGCGACTTCGGAAAACGCTTCAAAGATGAATCGGCTTTCTTCGATCGGTGCGCCGCTCTTTCGCGCCGCTGCCGAAAACTTGGCATAGCCCTTAGAGCCTTGTTCGAATGAAATTCCAAGCCGGTCGACCTGATCTTTCAGATAGACGATCTCCTTCGCAACTTCGGCAGATCGGGGGTCGGCGCCCGTGGCAAAGGCCAGCGTGCTTTGCAACGCCTGCAATTGCGTGAATGACTTCAGCGCACCGGCAGCGAGATTGATTGCCCCCTGAACGCCGATGTACGCAGTGATCAAGGCAAGGATCTCGCCGCGAATCCGCTGCGTGATCGAAAGCGTGGTGCGCCCTTCGTCGCGCCACAGCGAAAAGCCCTTCGCCCCACGCGTGACAGCATGGCCGTTCTTCTCGGCAGCATCGGTGAGTTGCTTCATCGCGCCGGTCGTCGTCTTCGTCGCGGCAATCAGCCGGTCTTGCGCAGATGCGAGCGACCGGGTGTCGATGCCGGCCTGCGCCAGCGCACCCCGGGTTTCCCGTGTCGCCGCCACCTGATCGCGCATGGCGATCGATGCCAGCCGCAGCCGCGCCTGAGCGTCAGTCAATGGCTTGACGAACTGCTGCGCCGCGTCCCCACCCTGCCGCACGGCAGCCGCGTACTTCGCAACCTCTGCCCGCGCACTCACCATCGCCTCGACGGACGTGCGCAGTGCGTCCCGCTGTTTCCTGAAACTGTCGATCAGGGTAGCCTGACCCGTGATGGCCTTCTGCGCGTCCTGCAGTTTCTGGAATTGTTCTGAGTAGTCCTTGACCGGGCCTTTGCTTCCGGCAATCGTGTCCGACAGTTGCTTGATCTCGGATTCGAGTCCATCCAGGGTTTGCCGGACTTTCGCGCCAGGGTTGATCAGGTCGTTGATTGCCTCGCGCAACGTGACCACCCGGGGCCGCAGATCGGTCGACGCGCGTGCCAGGGTGACGAACTGACGTGCTGTCGCCTCTGCGTCGTCTGCGGTCTTCCGCAGCCCCGTATCCCGCACCGTGACGGCAGAACGCCGCTCGATGTCGGCGCGCAAATCGGCCAGTTCCTTTGCACGCTTGAGCGCTGCAGCCTCTTCGTCGAACTGCCGGCGATCGGCCGTGCCCTGACCAACGCGCGAGATCCGGGCGTCAGCCGCGTCGAGCACCGCAGCGCCACGCTTGCGAGCCTCTTCGACGGCACGCTTGTCAGCAGCGGCCACAAGGTCTGCTGCCGCTGCTGCTGCCTTGTCCGTTGCCGTCTTGGCAGCCGTGGCGGCGCGAGCCTTTGCAACCGTGTCCGTGTAGCCGAGAAGTTCCTTGTTGACCCGGTTCTGTGCGGTTGCTGCGGCCAGTTGCTGATCGGCAATCTTGATCTGTTCGGCAGCGAGATTCGCCGTGTCGGCGCCAGCCTCGCGCAGCGCCGCGCCAGTCGTTTCCAATGACCGGCGATAGAGTTCAAGCTTGGCGGTTGCGGCTTGGTAGGACGCAGACAGTTTCTGAACCTGCTCCTGCTGCGCTGCCGTCCGATCGCTGCCGGCCTTCGCCTCGAAGTCTTCAAGCTTCTTCTTCGCCTTGTCGACGGCGGCCGACTGATCGTTGATCCGCTTGGTCAGATCCTCGAAGTTCTTCGCGACCTTGCTGCGGGCGCCGAGTTCGTCCTGAACCACCTTCAGCGCTGCAGCCGCCGCCTTCAAGCCTTCGTAGGACGATTCGCCACGCTTGGCGGCTTCGGCCTGCGAGTCGATCGCCTTTTCGAGTTCACCAATCGACTTGGTGATTGCCGCAAGGTCACGCCCGCCTTTAAGCTGGGCGCGAATCAGAAGGTCAATTTCCTTGCGGTCAGCCACTTTCGTCGAGCCTCTTCAGAAGTTTGGCAAGGTGTTTTCCAGCCTTGCTATCGAAGACCGATCCGATGGTCATTTGCATCATGATCGTATCCTGCTTGACTCTCGACGCGTTGCGCTGACGAACAATCCGCGCTTCAGACCAGACAAATGCAATGACGTAATCTCTTGCCTGCGGGTGTCCTTCAGACAGCAACAGACTCACATCGCGACGAAGACCTACGTAGAAGCGGATGAATCGGTTTGCTTCGGCAGCGTCTTCCTGAATCTCTTCGTCACTTCCGTCTTCTGCAGGAGAGTCGCGACGATCTCCCACGCTTTTCCCACGCCGCCGACTTCGGTGAACGTCAGTTCGCCGATGTGCTGCAACGCAAGCAATTGAATTGGCGCCGGCAACTTCGCCGCGTCCGAGGCGTCGCCTTCACCAGCGGCCAGCGCGATGACATTGGCGACGAAGCCCGGGGCCTGCGAAATCAGCGACAGGGCCAGGGGTTGAAATTGATCCGGGGTCAGCTTGTCGAAGTTCTGGAACAACTCGACGATGGCATCCAGATCGGGGAAGTGCTCACGCACAAGAACCGAAACGTGGTTGAGCGACAGACCCTGAACAGCAAAGGATCTGTCGCCCCCAAGCGGCACTGTGCGCGTTTCGGGCGTGTAGCCTGCGAGAGACATTCTTTATTCTCCGAACGCGCGTGTGCAGGACCGGCGTTAGCTGCCGCGACCGTCGATGTAGAGCGTTTCCATGTTCGTGCTCTTGCGCAGCGCTTCGAACGAAAACGTCATCGACTGCCAGTCGTCGCCCTTCAAGGCATAGTCCCCATCCGGCGAAAGCTTCACATACGGGAAATAGTAATCCCGGTTTGCGCCCTTCGGATTGTTGGCGACGAACCGCAGGGAACCGTAGATCGAAGTCGACTTCGAAATGATCTGATCCCGCGTCGTCGCGGCAAGGTCATAGGTGATCTGCAGCAGGGTCGCATCCGCGATGTCCGGCGCACCGGGGATGATGTAAATCCGGCCCAGCGCTTCATCGACTTCATAGTTCGTCGGCTGCAGGATGGTCGTAATGAAGCCGGCACCCTTCTTGACGACGACGTTGCTGATGTTGCGCACACCGCCCGGCAGCGATTGCGTCGCGCCGACTTGGTAGAACCGGCCGCGCTTGACTGCGCCCGTTTCGTAGGTCGACGCCACAGCCGCGACTTGCAGGACCGTGCCGGCCCCATCGCTCAGGAAATACAGCGCGAGATTGCCAACGCTGATATTGTCCGTGGTGAATGAGCCGGTGCGGTCGAGTTGCAGCGAAACGCTGTCGTCCTTGATGCGCACGCCTTCGTCGCTGTCGAAGTGGTCAAGCACTTCCTCGCTTGAAGTCATCGACAGTTCCGGCGTGTTGCCGAAATAGAGTTCACCCTCGCCCTTCGTGGCGGCAGTGATGCCGGCCGCGACTTGGGCGGGCGTGAAGCGGTCGAAGTACAGGCGGCCACGCCCGAGGGTGTAGTTCTTGCCGCCGAGATCGGACGTGATGGGCATGACATTGCTCCTAGATGGAAGGGAAGGGGAACAGACAGGGTGGAATTCTAATCAAGGCGCAATCCGAGCAATTTCCACCCGCACGGGAACATAGAAAAAGCACTTGCTCGAAAGGTTTTCAGTCGGCGGGCGCACGCTGCACGGGCCGACCTGCATGCTCGCAATCAGTCGGCCGTTGCCGTCCAGTGCCGCGCCCAGCATGTAATCATTCGGGTATTTCGGTTCGCCATTGCTGCCCAGCAAGCGAACCACCCGGTCAAGGCAAACCTCGACATCATCCAGCAGGCTGTAAAGCGGATCGCTTGGATTCACCTTGTCGTCGACCGTCCAGCCCTGAATCAGCAATTGCCAATCCTCTTTGCGCGCACTGTTGTCGTCCGTGAAGGTGGCGCCAAGCGAACGGGGTGATTCGAGGATCGACAGAAGAGTCTCAGGATCACTTTCGCCGAACAGCGTGCGTCCACGGAACACCCGACCCGCCAGGGATGCTGGCATTCGATTCGGCGTGCCATAGGCAGTCGGCGCGATGGTTTCAAGCAACGTCGTGAGTCGCTTGAGCACGGTGAGTCGATATGAATCAGCCACTTGAAAGCCTGCTGAAATGACGCAAGAAATTGCGGCTCAACGTGGAACCGATGTCGCCTTGCACTTCGCTGGCAACGCCTTGCATGACCTGATCCACGGATGGGCCATAGAGCAACCACGCGCCCTGTGCCTTCCCGCCGCCGCGCGTCAGTTGCACAGGCTTGTATGCACGATCGGGTTCCTGTCCCTTCGGCAGCCGGATGGCAAGGCCAAGATTGCCGTTGCGAAGCGTCAGCATGAAAGCCTTGTCGAGCCGCACCGTTTTGCCCGTCTTGACCTTCACGAAGATCGGCCGCTTGGGGGTGTTGCGCTTCTGTGGCGTGGCGCCTTCAGCGAATCGCGCCAGGGATGTCGGACGGTCCCGGCCGCTGATCACGGCTTCGATGTTGGCGCGCGTGGCCTTGCGCCGAATGCCGAGTCGTTCGCTGTTCAGGTAGTTCGACGGAAAGTTGATCTGTGCCCGCATGTGGCGCTTGATCAGCGGAACGGCGTCGCGGCTTGTGTCATTGACCGCAAACACTGCTGCCGCTTCCGCGATGTCGGGGAGTTGTTCCGCGAACCTCGCGAATTCCTTCAGCCCGGCAGCAAGAATGACAGCAGTCATTTCCTCGTAACGGCCCAAGCCTCTTCAACAGGGCCTGTCGCCGGTTCCTTGTGATCAAGATTGAATTCAACCCCCGGAAGCAATTCGGGGAATGTCACTGTGCCATTGCGCAGAAGCGTGACCGGGAAACCGTCAACGTCGACAACCGTGTCCACGCCATCGACCGTTTCGAGATTGAAGATGATTCGATCGATGCCCTCGATGATCTCTGCGTATCCGCCGTTCTCAAGATCCCCGAAAGGCCGGGAAATCTTGTTGTGCCAGCGCGCCTTGATCTCGACGGGGACAGCGATCGAATCGTCCACGTAGGTAGCCTGCACGGCGAGCGCAGAATGAATCGCTCGCCGTGCATTCGTCTTCGCTTGTGCGAAGTCGAAGCCCATGGCTACAGGTCGCCGCCCTTGCCGCCAGCGGGCGCGGTCGGCTTCGGCGCGGGCTTGCTGTCGTCGGCCTTCAGGTCGACCTTGATTTCACTCGACAGGGCTTCGGGCCGCACCGTCTCGATGTGCTCGATTTCGGCCGCCGTGAACTCGAAGGGGTCGCCGATCTTGGGGCTGACCGACATCAGGGGATTGCTGGCGTCGCCAGTGGGCTTGCCGTCGCGGGTGCGCTGCAGGGTGATCGTTTCCAGGGGAACGCGTTTGGGCATTTCAAATCTCCGAAAAGGTGCTGGGTTGCGGGTAGGTGGCCCGGGGATCAGGCAGACACGATGATCTTGAAGGAAGCGTTCGGGCGCTTCGGGACCATCAGGGGCGCCGATTGGGTCAGGATGTACTCAACGGACGGGTCTTCGTTGCGCCACATCTTCTGGAAGAATTCCAGCGGACGCAGGCCGGCATCGATGTCCTTGATGGCACCGAAGCAGCGAACGCCTTCGCTATCGGCCACGCCGACGACGGCGTTTTGGGGCATGTAGAACTGCTCCGTGCCGTTCTCGTCCACGTATTTCGACGTGTCGACCCACAGCTCCAGGCGCCCGCCACCTTGCGAGCCGGAAATCGAGCCCATGTACTCCTGACCCTCGAAGCCGTCGCGCAGGCGTTGCACGTCAGCAGTCACGCCGCCGAAATTGCGGTCCAGCAGGCCCCCCGTGCCGAACAGGTTCACGTTCGCGTGTGCCGCGAAGTAGCCCCATGCCGTGCCGCCGAAGACCACGCGCGTGATACGGGCGCCGCTGCGGGCATTCGCGTTCACGCGCGCAGCCGCCAGATCGGCCAGCGGTGTTGCCGTGCCGGCCGACCACAGCGCAGCGCCGGCCAGCGTGACCGTGAGCGAGGCGTGCCGTTGGAAGTTCACCGTCACTGCCGGGTAGTCTTCGCCCGTCAGCGTCACGGAACCGTCGACAAGCGCTTTCGCCGCCAGCCATTCATTCCGGTTCGTCAGCATCGTCTTGTGGATGCGCAGGATTTCCGCGATCACGGCATCGCGCCGCTGACCGGGCGACATGCTGCCGGTGCCAAGTGCTTCGCCGGCCCGACGCTCGATCAGCATGTTCGGGTCGACGATGTGCTTCGGCTTGACATATGCCGGCTTGAACGACAGCGACGAATAGCCGCCGATGGTCATGGGCCGACCCTGCACGTTCGGCACCACCAGCGGCGCCAAGCGACGGTAGTCCTGATCAACCTTGTCGAAGAAGATTTCTTCGGTGTCGAAATTGATCTGGCGCGGAAAGAACTGCAGCCAGAAGGGCTGCGGCGCCTTGATGAAGCGCGACACTTCCAAGAGTTCGGAAGTGCCGTAGACAGTGCCTGCCATGGTGAGTGCTCCTGTGAATGGGAATGTTGTTGATCAGGCCGACGCGTACAGGTGGCCGACGCGGAACAGACCCGTGAAGAAGGCCCGACGCTTGGCGTAACTGTCGATCGCAGCGCCGGCCGGCCACGAAACCAACGCGTCATTCACGGTGATTTGGTAGGCATACGGGCACTGCTGGCCGGTCAGGGCAGGCTGCATCGCGAGTGCGGCTTGCGCCGCCGTGTGGGTGCCCACGACGAACGGCGTGACCGTGCCGGCCGCCAGGATGGCAATCAGTTGGTATTTCGTGATGTCGGCAGCAGCGGCGCCGGCATCCGTCTTGACCGGCGTGTCACCGGCCAGCAGTTGTTCCGGGTTCAGCGGACCATAGGTCGCAGACGCGGCAAGATCATTCACAGCCATGATGTTTTCTCCGAAAGGTGGGTTGAATGAGGCGCCGGGTCAGTGCTTGGCGTCGTATTCGTAGCTGCGAACGCCAGCCATCTTCGCCGCCGACAGGATCGCCGCCGCGCCGGTTTGCTCGCCACCATCGCCGCCACTGCCGCCGCCGTCGACCCCGATGTTGGGATGCTTGCCCGCGTCCATGGCTTCCTTGAAGGCGTTGCCCTTCGCGGCCGGCGCTGCGATCGGTGCCGCCGCCAGCAACTTGCGGGCAGCGTCGACCGACATGTCGGTTTCGAACGCCAGATGCGCAGCCAGGGCTTCGCGGCCCTTTGCCTCTTCGCACGTCTGAATGCCCGACACGCGGGCGCGTTCGGCCTTGACCGCATCGGCGCGGGCGGTGTTCATTTCTTCCGGGGTTGCCTTGTTTTCGGCGCCCGGCTTCGCTTCGGTGCTCATGGGAGTTTCCTTCAGCAGTTTCAGATTCGAGCCGGATAGCTCGCCCAGGAATGCCCGCATTGCCTCTTGAGGCGATGCGATGGCATCGATCAGGCCCAACGAAATCGCTTCGTCGGCCCTGTAGATTCTCGCCTCTGTGGCGCGAACCGCTTTCTCGTCCATCTTCCGCCCCTTGGCGACGTGTGCGACGAACGTGTTCATCAGTGCGTTGACCGACGCTTGAACGTCGGCCTTCACGCTGTCAGGCAGATCCTGATAGGGATTGCCGTCGACCTTATGCGCGCCTGCATGAATGAACGTGATCTTGATGCCAAAGTCTTCCAGCATCTTTTCCATGCTGATGTGCGCCGACACCACGCCCACCGAGCCGGAACCGCCGCTTGGCGTGCTGACGATCCGATCCGTGCCGGCAGCCATCGCGTAGGCTGCGCTGTAGCAGTTCGAATCGATGCACGTCAGGGTGGGCTTGCCTGCGGCTAAGCGCTGAATGTCGCCCGCGCATTCGAAACAGCCGGCGCCTTCGCCACCGAAACTGTTGGAATCGAACACGATGCCTTTCACGTCGGGATCTTGCCCCGCCATGTAGGTTTGTTGACGAATGAAGTTGTACCCGGTGACGTAGCCAAACGAATGGCTGAACCGATTGATCAGCGTGCCATGAACCGGAATGATTGCGATGCCCGCACTGAACGCAAAGGGCTTGCGCTCGTTTTCCACGGACAGGGACAGCCCATAGGCTTCGACCATTTCGCCTCGACGGCGCAGGAAATCCGCTTGCGCTTGTTCGTGGTTCGCCGCCGCCAGCATCTGCAGGTCCGTTGGCAATCCGCTGTAGTGCAATGCAACAGCCAATTCGCGCAAATGCATGCGCGAGATTGCTGAACGGGCTGCGTAGTCACTCATTGAAGTTTCCTCGATCGGAATTGTAGATCAAGCGTCTTTGGAATCTTGCGGATCGTCGCGCATGGTCTTCTGCGCGTCATTCGCGCCCGGCTTGGTGGCGTCAGCCGAGAATTCCAAATCCAACGACTTCGCCAGCCGCTTTTCCCGGGAAAGTTGCTTGAACACCTTGCGGTAATCACGCCCAAGCTGCGCGATCTCGGCTTCGCGGGTCGACAGACCCCCGCCGATTCGCAGGAGTGCGGCTTGCGTTTCCTTCAGTTCGTCGATCTGCCCACGGCTTGCCCCGATCCACTCGCAGGAGCACAGCGCTTCCCGCATCACTGCGTCCTTGTAAAACGTGTCGATCGTGAAGCCGGGTGGCAGGGGCACATTGCCCGCGTTGATCTCTTCTTCAAGAATCAGGTGATAGATTGACGTTGCGGTTTGATCGGCAACCGTCTTCTTCCGCCCCTGCATGTACTTGAAGGTTTGCCCCATGCTGGCACGGGCCGACGAATAGTTGGTATTCGTGAAGTCGCGAGAGAATTCCTCGTAACTCATGCCGAGTGCGGCTGCGGTGTGCCGCATGAGCGACATTTCGAATTCCGTGCCAACACCGCCCGGCGTGCCCATCGGCTTGAGCGACAGTTTCGTCCCGGGAAACAGGTGCGGCATCTTCACGCCGTCGATCGCGATGTTTTCCGTTGCCCCGACGTAGGCAGACAGTGCCGTCATGTACTGACCGAGCATGTCCCCGAAGCCGGCTTGTCCCGCGCCCATTGCGGAAAACACAACTTCTTTCGGCAATTCGGATTCGATCGCCGCCGCATAGGTCGCATTGACCACGGCGTTCTGCAACGTGATGTCTTGGAACTTGTTGGTCATCCGCATCCGCTTCAGTGCGGACACCATGTCGGCAATGCCGCGCGTTTGATCCGGCTGCAGCGGTTCGATGATGTGAATGACCTGTCGGCGGCCCCATGGCTTGCGGGCTTCGACGTACTTCCATTCATTCGCGAACGGATCGAGAAAGATATCGGACGGATGCCCGACCTGAAACCAATACCCCATCGGGGCGCCGAACAAATTGCGCTTCACGCCGCGCCGAAGAAACTTGTCGTCACTGATGCCGTTCGGATTCGACAGACGACTTGGCGAAATCATCTGGATTGCCGTGCTGTAGGGCCGCCCCGACTCACGCATCCATTCGACCGTGGCGAGCACTTCACCCGTGAACAGGAAACCACCAACGGCAAGGCGGATCATCCCGGTCAACGTCATCTTGCGGCTTGCGTCCAACCAGCAGTCGTGGCTGTCTGCAATCAAGTTGAAGCGCGGTTCGATGACGGCTTGGAACTCTTCGGCCCAACCTTCGTCGGTGCCAAGCAGTTCATAGGCCGGCTGCGCATTCAGCCGATATTGGGAACCGACGATGCTGTCCCGGTGGGTCTGAACCGCGCCGGTCGCATAGCCGTCATTCTGAACACGATCGCGCCCCCGGGCGTCAGCCTCTTCCTTGACGGGGTTGATCTGGCGATCGGGGGAAATGATCGGGGGGCGCCAAGCGAAGGTTTCGCGGGTTGCACGTTCCGCACCTTCAAGGCCGCCGCCAATCGCCATCGGCGCGGGCGGCCGAATGTCCAGATCGAATTGCATGGTCAGAAGGTGAAGCCTGTCGGGTGGAACTGCGCAAGCGGGACCGGGGTGCCGCCGCAGCCCACGCCAAGCTGCGCTTCGAGTTGCTGAATGTAGGCATACAGCCCCTGCTTGTTCGCGGCTGCGAACTCCACCCGTTCGCCGTTCTGATCGACCACAACGCGGGCCATGGTGCCCGTCTGCAGGGAGTGATACGCCTTGCGAGCATCGGCCAGCAGCGCGGGGGTTGCTACAAAGGATGGCATTCGCAGTCTCCGGGTAATCAGGCGAGGGTTTTTGCCAGCGCAGCAAAATCGTGCATCGAGTTTACCGTATTCGCAAACGGAACCCCCTTGTCAGGCGAACGAACAAGGTCGTTGGTATCCCATGGGGCCGCCCATCCCGGGGGGTCTGCCCAATTGATGTGCTCCACCCGGATCAGTTCGGACACGCACAAACCGATGCAGTAGTAAGCCAAGTCCGTCGCTTCGTTCGAATGCCCGCTTAGATTCTCCCATCCCTTCTCTGTACGAACCTCGACGCATAGTTCTGAGAAAAACGAATCACTGAGCCAATTCGGAAAACGGTACATACCTTTCCCGGGCTCAAGGCAATCGAGCCTGCCGTCAAGTTCGTCCTTGAGCAAATTGGAATTGAACATCAGGACAGGAATGTCGCCACGCGCGCCGGCCTTCATGTCCTTGCGGTTGCTATCCGGGTAACTGATGCGGGTTCGCGGCTGATTGGGGGAAGAATCACCCTTCACCAAGATGAACCGGCGATGCAAGTTTTCCTCGCGCAAGGCCCGATAGTAGGTATAGGCCATCGACGTAACGCCAGCCTTGCCGCCCGAATCGCACGCGACAAAGCGGATAGACATCAGCCGGCCGCTGCCATCGCCAAGCGGGTACTCCCTGCGAATCACATGTTCCGTGATTTCATTCCAGTCTTCCGCGTATGTCGCAGGCTTGCACCACAGGCGTTCGCCGTCGTCATCCGTGCGCCGGCTCTTGCGAATGCCGAAACGATCGACCAACACCATGTCGAACTTCTGCCCAGGCAGGATGCCCTTGACTTCAACAACGAACATGTTTTTCTGCACGTCGATTGTCGCGAGAAGGAACCGCACGCCTTCGGGAACCATCTTCTCGGGCAGCGCTTCAGCCCGCGACTTCAGAACTTCCGGCAATCTGGTGTCAGATTGATTCTTCGGATAGTAGGGTTCCGCCAAGTCATTGTTGAAGAACTTGCGCAACGCCTCTTCTGACCCCGTGCGCTCGTATTCATCATTGGCGTTCAGAAAGTTTTCGATCAGACTGCGCCAGGACGACAGACACGCAGCCGGGCCACGAAGCCAAAATGACGCGATGCTCGTTCGGGGCTCAGGCCCGAAGACCCGCCCATCGCGATCGATGCCCTGCCCGTCCTTGATCCATTTGCCCCAAGCCTGCATGTCTTCCCGGTAGTCGGGATAGATCGCATCCCCGCACAGCGGGCAGCGCATGCGCACCGTCTCAGACCTGTCGCGGTTCGTTCCCCCGGGGATCTCGTCCCACTCGAAGTGCTTGAATAGCCCTTCAAAATAGCCGTAGCAGTGCGGGCAAGGCCAGTACCAACGACGGCGATCCCCACGGTTATAGAGTTTCAAGATCCCCTCGCACGGCGGCGCTTCATGCGGGGATTGAGGAATCCACTTGAGATTCGTGACAGGGCGCGAGGGGGACGACTCGCAAACAGTCATGGCATAGCTGCCGAATGTCGTCGTGCGCTTGGACGCCAAGTCGAAAACCTCACCGTCCCCCTCGATGTCGTCGTCCATGCGGTCACGATCCGTGATCCCTACACGCCCGATCGGCTTGCCTGCCAGCGTGGCGCGTGTCGGCCAGGACAGGGTGAACAGCATGCCCGTCGTGTATTGCTTGTCGAATCGGTTGTCTGCATCGGCCGATGGCAACATCATTTCACCGATTGCCGTGCTGTGCGCATGCAGACGGTCGACACGTCGCATGCCGAAATCGCGAGCCTCAAGCATCCCCGGACAGTAAACCGTCATGTCCATGGGATCAACCTTGATGCTGTACGCAAGGGTGTTGATGATCATGGAATCGGTCTTGCCCGTCTGCGCGGGGGCACACATCACAATGCCGCTGTAGATTCGCGACGAAAACAGATCCATCGGTTCCACCATCGGCGGGACCGTGCTGTTCAGCCACGGGCCGATGTACGCGCCGGGCTGACTGATGTAGCGATATTTTTCGGCAGCCTGCGAAACCGTCAGACTCTCGGGGGGCGAGAGCATCAGGGAAAGATCGCAGAAGATTTCCCCGATGTCGCTATAACTCTTCGTCGCTGTCTTCTTCTTGGCGTTGCTCATGGGTATCCTGCGGGACAGTAAATGTCGTCTGGATTCGATTCATCAGGTCGGTCAACATCCCTTCCGAAAGACCCTTGATGATGTTGCGCTGCCTGTCGCTCAGTTCGGTCTGCCGTTCGACGCCATCGAGCATCAGCAGCGTCGACATCTTGATCAACTTCATCAACTCCCCGACACGTTCGACAACCGTCTCGGTTCGCCACAGAAGGCCCGCCTTCTCTTCGTAGTCCTGCTTCGATCGCAGACCTGCCCAAAACTCTTTCGTCAATTGCTTGGGCAATTCCCGATGATCCATCCGCTTGATGTACGTTTCGACATCGAAGATCGGCTTGATCAGGTAGGGTGCGACATCGATGAAGTTGTAAATGTCGCCACCCATTCGTCGGCCAACGGGCTTCACGCCTGACTTGAATATCTTCTCGGTGACCGTGCCGTAATCCAAGTGAAACAACTTGGATAGCTGGGTCATGTTCAAGCCTTCGAAAATGATGGCTTTTGTTTCGTCGTCCACCCGGGCCGACCCAAACTTTGCAGCCATTCGCAAACTCCAAAAAAGAAGGCCGGACGGAAGGAGATCGGCTAGGGTTGCCGTCCGGCCTTTGGGTTCAAACACCAACCCGAAAGACCTTCGGGTTCTCTCGCACACCGAAGGCGAATCACTCTAGCACGTCGGCAAATTTTGGTTAGCCATCAAAACCCGCCGCATAGATTTCTTCGCTAACGGTTTGACGCGGGCAATTCAAGCCGCATCGGGCGTCATCCCATTCGCGCCAATCGCGGGAACACACCCACCACCACCAGATCCCCCAGCCGGTGCGCCTGTGGCCGATCAGCGTGACGCGCACGCGCCATACCACTATCTGCATTGCCTTTTTCATCGCAAGCCTTTCGCTTCAACGTCAGATGAAATTCTGTGACCGTGCCGCAATTTGGCAATGAGCCGCTTCAATATCACGAACATTTTTTCCTGAGCATCCTCTTTCGCTGTGAGCGCTTCGGACACGTCTTCGTCGCGAGTGCCTTCGGCAATCAGCAATTGCACAATGACCGGCTTCGTCTGACCCTGCCGATCGATCCGGCCGATCGTTTGAATGTAGTATTCCAATGACCACACAAGGTCGAAGAATATCAGAATGTGTCCGCCATGCTGTAGATTCAGGCCGAATTGGCAACTTTGCGGGTGGATCAGCAGCATCGGAATGTCGCCTTTGTTCCACGCCTTGATCGATTCGCCTTCTTTGTAGACCTGTGCTTTTGGGAACGCCTTCAGCAAGCGGGTCAGCGACGACTTGAAGAAATAGGCCACAAGCAAAGGCTCGCCGGCATTCTGTGCGTCTTCGTAAATCTCGCGCAGGGCGTCGATCTTGTGTTCGTGAATGTGGTGTACCTTTTTGACCTTCTTCAAGTCATCGGTATCCCAATCCTCGACGCGAAGGGTTTCGTACAGGCAGCCTGACGCCATCTGCAGCAGCATCGAAGTCAGGCAGGCTGCCGTCTTCGCCTCGATCTCCGCACCGTCAGGCATGGTGATGAGGAAATTCCGCTCAAGCTTGCGGATCTGATCCATGTGCGCCGGGTCTAGCTTGACCTTGCGTTGCAGAATCGTCGGCGCATCCCGCTTGAGATAGTCCTTTGCCTGCATGACCATGCAGATATCCGCGATCTTCGTCAACACCGCTTCTTCGCCATTCGGCCGAAGCTTGTACTTCATTGAATAGTTGTTATAGACGAAGTGCTCATCGCGGAATGCCGTGATGTTCCTGCCAAGCCGCTTGCCGCCATCCAGCAGGAAAATTTGCGCGAACAAGCCTTCGTAGCCTTCCGCTGCAGGCATTGCGGCAAGCCCGTGAAACCGAGTGATCAGGCCGGGCGTGTTGCGCACCTTTGCCAATGCCTTGAACCGCTTCGTCGAGTGATCCTTGAAACTGCTGAGTTCGTCAATGATCACCGTGCGATAAGGCCACTTCTCTTTCCAGTGGTAGACAAGCCATTCAACCGCTTCACGATTGATGATGTGAATGCTGGCAGGATGGCTCGCGAGTTCGGCCATGATGGCGTGCCGCGTCATCGTCTCATGCAGATGCCCAACCGCAGCCTTGATCTGATCGTCGGTGAAGTCGATCGTGCGCAGTGAATCTATCGCGAAATTGCGGTCTTCCCGCTTGGTGACATCCAGGCGGCGGGCCGCTACCAAGCGAGGGTCATCCTCGTCAGCCCTGATCAGCGTGGCATTCATCCATGCCGTGTGGCGCCATAGGCCGATCTCAGTGGGCCAAACGTCGGTAGCCACGCGCAGGGGCGCAATGATCAGGATCTTTTGATCTAGGGACTGCTGCAGCAAGCGAGAGACAAGCGTCAGTGACGAGACTGTCTTACCAAGCCCGATCGCCACCAGCAGGGCAGAGAAGGGATTCGCTTCCATGAAATCGACACACGTTCGCTGATAGGCGTGCATGTCACCTTCGTCGCGCACGACATCTGCGAACTTCGCAGCAATCTGATCGTGGATGGTCATAGGTCGTCGCCAATAGCAAAATCAATTCGCGCCTTAGCTATCTGGCAGTATTCATCAACCTTTTCAATCCCGATGAACTTGAAGCCTTCAAGGATTGCCGCTATGCCCGTGCTACCGGAACCCATGAACGGATCAAGCACCGTGCCGCCAGCCGGTGTGATCAGTCGACACAGGTAGCGCATCAAGCTTGTCGGCTTGACCGTTGGATGGTAATTTTCTGAACTGCGATCTGTGTTTTTCGATTGAAAAGTGCCGGGGCTTTGCGTCCCGCTAGACCAATTCAAATCTTTCTTCGCCATGCCGTTAAGACCGGAATTGCGATCGGCACGACTGGCCTTCGCACAGTAGAAGAAGCGCGCGGCACTGCCGGCGTCAAGTCTTCTTTGACCGGGTTTCATCTTGAACCCGACAATACCCGCGTTATCGCTGTCCGCGCTCAACTCACCTTCGCGATTCATCGGCCCATACACATTTCTCGTTTTCTTACTCGGGGCCGTTGTGCTCACATCGGCTTGCTGTCCAGGCGACTGCGGGAACCCCGCAAGAACTTCATCACCACCGTCGTGAATCAGATTGGCGGGCCAGCGGCCGATAGCTGTTCGGCCCTCTACGTCTTGCGGCATGCCGACAACACTCATATTCAAGCTATTGCCGCCGCTTTTATTCCCGGCTGCCGCATTGAATCGAACCTCGTCACCCACCCGGCACCCGTCAATGTTCAATGCCCCGGTGCCATGCTCGCGCCAGTTCGCTTCAACAGTGCCTGCCAAGCGCTTGCGCGCAAGCACGATAGGTTCATGCGCAGGCTTGAGCGCTGTGCCGCCCCATTCGCCGTTATGCGACTTCGGGAAACCGGACCCGAACACCCACATGATCTGATCACGAATTTCAAAGCCGCCATCCTCAACAGCGCACGCCATTCGATGATAGGTCCGCGAACCACCGAACGCCAGCAAATGACCACCGGGCTTTAACACGCGCAGACACTCACGCCACAGCGCCGAATTGAAAGCTATGTCGCCGCCATCCCAAGTTTGCCCCATAAATCCAGTTGATTTGGCACCCGCTTGAGCGCGACTATAGGCGTTAGGCGTCTTGTTGTGCGGACCGCCGCCGTTGTTCGTCAAGTGATATGGCGGATCGGTGACAATGCTGTCAACAGATTCGTCTGGAAGGAATTCCAATTCATCCAGGCAATCACCAAGCAAAAGTTTATAGGTCATTTCAATATCTCCCGCGCATCCTCGATGCGGTCAACAACGAAAACCTCTACGCCGTGTTCCTCAAGCAACCGCTTGACCAGCAGTTGCTGTGCCCGCGCCGCCTCGCCTCGCCGCTTGACCTCGATCCAGACATGGCGGCGGCGGCGCACACCATAGAGATCGGGCATGCCGCGTCGCGAAGGCGACGTGACCTTGACAATGAACCATCCCCGCATTTCACCAAAATCGATGATCTGCCCTTGCAGGAACGATTCAAGTTCGCTGGGTGTGTCGTCGAAAGCGCTCATGTTTCGTCATCCCCGTCTACGTTCCATGCGTCTTGGTCTGCATCGCCCCATCCCTTGAGCCATTCATAATAGCGAGAGTCATTCTCCCCGTAGGGGTTTGGCACCGTCGAACCATTGACCCGCGCCGCATAGCCGGCTTCATAGGCATCCTGCAATGGCAGACTCATAGGTGATCTGATCGTTTGCACTTCCCACACATGCGGTGCCCGTCAGGCACAGCCTCATATTCAATCCATGAATCACGCACGGACGCGCGGGTCTTCCCGCACAAGGCGATGCCCGTTCGCGCGTCCACGCGGTGTATGTTCTTCGCGTCGGGCAGTCGCGCCAGCATCACCCCTGACCGGCCGCGCAACGCGGGATCAATCGTCGCGACGCCCAGGTCTTGCAGGATCGCATAGGACTCACGGGCGTAATAATCATAGTCAATATCTGCCGGAACGTGATCGATCAATTCAAGCATCAGCTTTGCGCCGATGGTCCTAGGAACTGAATTGCCACTGTCAACCCGGTGAAATCCGCCGCTGACATCCTTGGCGTGATACCACCGCAGTGCCTTGCCGATCGGATCACCGTCCTTGTCCGCGCCACCGTTGACCCGCTGCACAGCGAGGAACTTCCGCACGTCGGCGCACCATTCGATTGTTTCCTCGATCGGCGTGCCTTTGGTTAGGTATTCGACAACGGCGTCAACGCAGATTTCAAGATCGGGGTTCTTCTTCAGTCCCGATGCACCGTCCAGGCCGGGACCGGATCGCGTGTATGGGCCTTTGCGCTTGGTCGTTCCATCGGGCTTGATAGCAATGTAGGCATTCACGCTTTGCGAATGGATCGACCGATATTCGGTTTCCTCGGTCGTGTAGCCCGTCGCACGTTCCCATTCGGCGAATATCGCTTCAAACTTGGCCCGTTGGCTGCGGGGAACCTTCGAGACAATGCCATCCGTGTTTGCGCTGACGACATCGATGCCGGCCATTTCAAGGCGTTCGATCAGCATCAGAATCGCAAGCTGCCCGGTCAGCGTCACCTGAATCATCAGGTTTGGTGAGTAGAAGATTGAGAATGACGATCCTAATTTGCCGAATGTGCCGTTAGCGGATATCTTAAGCGACTCGGCTTCATTCTTAAGCCGGGTTTGTTCGTCCTTCATTCGCTTTAACTCACTCCGCAAGGAATCTAAGTCTTGCATCATTTGCCTCGTCGATTGAAGTAAAGTAGCCTAGATACTGACGCACGCCGTTTTTCGTCGCTCTTGCGATGTAATTGCCGTCTGAATGTTGTGTTATACCTCGGAGTTTTGTTGTAGAGGAACACCATAAAGTTTCGCCACTGATCATTTGGACCGCAGCCGCACGATCATTGAAAAACAAATCGACAAACTCTTTTTGCGCGATTGCTGCGGATCGCGCATCCGCGTATCTTCCAATTTGATAACGAACATGCTCAAAATCGAATCGCGCATTAAACCGATCGCGAACTTGAACGACACCACAAAAGCCGGTCGTATTGTTCTTGAACAAACGTCGATTTAGACATTGCTCTGTACGCGTCGCCCACCTGCAATTTGACTTCTCATACCCCTTTTCGTTATTCTTTCGTTCAATGGTGAACGGCCCTTCAGGGCGAGGCCACATGTCAATGGCAAAGTTCTCGAAATGATACCAACGCCGGCAAACAGTTATGCCCCTGCCACCGTAATTCGAATAACCAACGTCATTCGAATTAGTGCATCTTGAAAGCATGTTGCTCCAAACGAAATAAAACGGATGTTCGCGTACAGCGTAGCCATGCACGGATTGGCCGCGTGAATGATATGTCCTATTCATTTTCAATCTCTTTAATTCTTCGTTCAAGTTCTGCTATTTGTTTCCCTAACGCTTGTGCCTCTTTCTTTGCGGCAATCCGGCGATCGTAAATCCGGCGATAGACCGTCAGGAACACAGGCCCCAGGTGCTTCGGGTACATCCCTTGCAGCAGGATCGACTGAGGGTAATAGGACGTGACATCGCGGTCCAGCAGCACGAAGTCTTCATCGCTGTAATGACTGACGTTCGCCTCTTGCGAATGAAGCCCGCCGATCCCCATCTGATAGGTGTGCTCCCCGATCAGCACGTTAAGTTTCTTTACTTCGGCCTGCGCCTGCACGTTGCCGTTGTAATCAACCTTGAACTTCGCGCCAGCGATCATGCCCAGCGCGGCGCGCATGCCGATGGTTTCGAAGCGGCACCATTCGGGAACCACATACCAGAAGAACTCAGGAACGTCGCCCGGCTTGTAGACCCTGCGGCCTAGCGATTTCTCAATCTCGGTCTTGATCACCGCTTCAGCCACTTGTGCATCGGACTTGCTGCGCAGATCGACGCCATATTCAGCGCTCATGAGCGTGCGCAGCTTGATCTGAGGATCGAGTTCGTGCAACAGGTCTAGGGTGACATCCAGATCATTTGCGTTGTAATTCTTGATCAGCGGCCGGTCGGCTTCGGTGATGCGCTCATCAATGGCGATCGGCAGTTCCTGCATGCGCCGGCTGTGCAGCCTGCCGGCGTAAAGCTTCAGGCTCGGGCGGGTCGGCGCACCGGGGCTGACTTCAGTCAGGTCGATGTGATCCACGAAATCAGGGATCGACAGGCCCAGGCGATCCAACAGCACCCAATGGGGTGTGCCCATCTGGATCAGTTCGTCCGATGCGTGCTTGAGTTCGCCGTTCGACGCGCCACTCATGGCATACATGATCATCGGAAGGTCGTACTTGATCCCGTTGAAGGAAACGACGGTATAGCGGCGGAAGATCGACGCGATTGCCTTCTTGTCCAGTTCACTGTCGGCATGCAATTCGAACTGACGCGCCCGCCCATCGGTCGTCTTGAAGCCAAGCAACCAATAATTGACATAGCACTCAGTATCGAGTGCGACGATGGGGCGGGTGGCTGGCACAAACACGTCAGGCCTCTCCGTTTACGGGTAACGCCGGCCGCGCGGCTCTTGCAAACAGTTCGCCAGCCGCTCTGAGCAATTTCAATACCGGCGCATCCCCGCCCACTGGCGAGAAAACATCAACATGCTCGGGGCTGTAAGCCAAAGCCAACAAATCAGCATCGCTAGGCTGCGTTGAACCCCCGCCTTTCAACACGGCCCGCAGCGATGCAATAGCGGTGTCGGCACGCCCGCGCAATCGCGCCATTTCGCCTTCGTCCAACGCCTCAAGCACGGCTAAGGCTTGACGGGCAGCGTGCAAAAGGTCAGGCAATGCCGTCAGTAGCAGCACGTCGCGCATCGTCACAGCCTCTGCAATGCGCGTGCCGTCTGCCCCGTAAATCTCATCCCCCATTTGCACCCATGGGCCGGGAGTGTGTGTCATCGTCGATCCTTTGCTGGAATCAAAAACGCCCGGCTTGTGACCGGGCGCCCCTAACGTCAACCGGCGACGATCACAGACCGTCGTCGTCGCTCATGGCATCGCCGGATGGGCCGCTGCCGTCGTCTTCGTTGCCCCACGCGTCGGTATCGTCGATCCGGCCTTCACCGAATGCCTCGTCATCGCGCAGGAACTGCACGCCGACCAAGCCGGCGTTGATGCGCTTGCCGTAGCCGGCGCCCGTCTTCTTGCCGTCTTGGAACCAGGGGCGGATCAGGATCGAGCCCCAGCACCCGCCATAGATCATGTCTGCGATCTTGTCGGGCTCGCTGACCACTTCGCCACGCTTGTTGCGCACGGACGGGCGACGTTCTTCGCGGGCCGACACGATCCAATGGCCCGCGTAGGACTCTTGTTCCTCGTCGTCACCATTGCGGCAAAACTTCTTGTTGGCGCCGACCTTCGCCGGGACACCGTTCTCGTCCTTGTTGGCGGCAAGGATGTTGTTCATTGCCTCGACGATCAGGTCTTTCGCCTTGACGTGCGTCTTCTTCGGCAGCATGCCAACGATGCCGAATTTCGGCGTGCCAGCCTCACCCTTGTCGTTCTTGCCAGCGAAGGGCTTGGACAGGTGCGGATACGAGAAACGCACGTTCTCGACCTTGATGCAGCCATTGGTGTAAAGAATGCAGTTCTCGACACGCTTGGCGATTTCCAATTGGGCCATTTCGATTACCTCGATTTACGGTTTTACAGATTTTCGGCCGCCTCGTCACCAAAGACAAGGCCAGCAACGTCCACCAATTCATCCCGCCTGTCAGACAGCGGGACGATCGTGGCTTTTCCGGGTGGCTTGTAAACCCACCCGTTGAACAACTCAGGCAATTCCTTGGTCTTATAACCGGCACGCCTGAGCAAAGTTTCAGCCTGATTTGGGCTGACCAATGATTCCTTGATGATTGCATCACGCGCGAGGCCAAGCTGCAACAGGTATTCCCGCGCCTTTGCCTCGTCCTTGAACTGGCGATGCGTGCGGCCCTCGACAATCTTCATGCCGGGGATCTTTTCGCCTGCGGCGGCACGCTTGTCAAGTTCGGCGGCCAGTGCCTTCCACCAACTATCAGCCATGTGGCGGAAGGGCAGCAGACGTGCCATCTGCGCCGTCGTCAACTGCCCCACTTGGGCGAAATGCAGCTTGAAGGGATCGAGATCATCGTCGATCCGGTTGACGAACTCCTGCATCTGTTCGACGGTCTGCACAGTCTCGTCGCGGAACACCGCAGACACCAATTCCTCTTGCATCTTGGCATTCGCCGCGCACGATGCCCGCACCCGGCAAAAGCGGCACTGCTTCGCGCCAGCCGTGCGCGGCGCATCGATCTGCCACGCTGCGGCGGCGCGTTGGCGCACGTAATCGGCGAAATCCATCAGCCGCCCACGGGAGACAGTCCATTCGTCGAAATGGCGCAGAATGGGCTGATTGATTCGAAGCGTGAATTCCTTGAAGTTGTACTTCGGCCCGAATTCGGCGTCCAGGCCGATCGCGTAGAGCATCAATTGCGGGTTCTCTTCCGCATAGACGATGTTCTCGGGGCTCGACCCGAACTTGTGATCATCGAGCGTGCAACTGCCGGGCCGCATGGCTGCGAAATCCAGCGTGCCACGTTGGTTCGGGATCGGGGTCAGGTGCGAGAAGTCGACCCGGTATTCGACCAACTGATCACCGGGCACCCATTCGCTGCGGTCGACGGCTTGCTCGACGAAGTGAAACATTTCCTCGTCGATGTCGATCAGGAACCCCCAATCGCCCGAATCAATGAAGACATTCGTGCCAAGCAGGTGATCGGGCCGCCTGCCGGCAGACAGCCATTCCTCTGTAACGCTGTGCGCGACGGTGCCGTAAGCGGCATCGACGCCAGCGTCATTGCTGCCAAGCACGTTCGGGACAAGGCTGCCGCTGCAGGCAAGCCACATGTGCGATGCCGATGGTGAGAAGATCGAGTGCGCCGCAGCGGCCTTGCTTGCCGCCAGTGCCGCCAGATTGATTTTGTGCTCGCTCATTCCGGCTAGTTGGAGTTGGTGACTTTGAGGGTTTGGTTTGGTTGTCCGTGAACCGGGAGAACAACCTTGTCGCAGACCATCATCAGTTCGAATAGCACCCTTGTTGCCTCGATGCCGGGATATTGCTCTATCCGCCACTACAGCGGACTTCCGGCCACTGATCTACCCTAACGCGCGCCTGTTGCCTTTCGGCCTTACCACCAACACGCAAGCCCTGCGGAACACGACGGGCTTGCGTGTTGGACCGGCCGCCATACAGCGCGGCCGGTGGCCGATTACATGTCGCCGGACGACGCTTCGGCGAGGGCCTTGGTCGCCGCCTCGTACACCTTGTCGATCGTGCTCGGATCGGTGATGTCCGCCATCTTGTCCTTGCCGCCCACGTCCTTGATCAGTGCCTTCGCGGCCGGCGTGCCGAGCTTTTCCTTGACTTCGCTCAGGGCGGCCTGCATCTTGGACTTGTCGTGCTTGGCGGTGTAGCCGGCGCTGGCCGACGAAGAGGGAGCGCCGCCGCCCGCCTTCAGGGCGGCCGTGTTGGCCTCGATCGCCTTGGTCAGTGCGTCGATGGAAGTTTCGAGAGACATGTTGTCATTCCTTGAGAGATTGGCCGAATGAAGATCAACCGACGTTTGGCCGACACGTCTGTTGTTGGTGAAAACTCAACTGTCCGCAGTCAGGAGAATATAGCCCCCTTCCTGCTCCCAATCGCCTTGATGCCGCGTGACCGTGAAAGCGGTGTCGGCTTGGTCGATGTCACATTGCCGAAGACGCACCGGCCCAACCTCACGCAACACCGCAACAAGGATCTGCTTCACCTGTTGTGCGGTTACGCTTTCCGCGCGGGCAAGCCCCTTCAGTGCTTCGATGTCACCGGCTTTGCCGGCAAACATCAATGCCGTTTCGAGTGCTGGATTCAGCATGGTGATCAATCGCCGGACGGTTTCACCGGCACCGGCATGGGGTCAAGCCGCGACTTCTTCCAATCGGTGTCGCGCGGCGCAGACTTCTTGACCTCTGCCACCAGCGCATCGAAGTGCTGTTGCGCCTCGCGCACCTTGTTGATTGCGTCGGTTTCGTCCCTGAGCGCACGAGCGTGCAAGTCGCGCATGCGGTTCAGGTAGTCGTGCGCTTGAGCCACGGTAGCAACTGCGTCTGCAAGTTGTGTGTTCAGGCTTGGGGTGACGGGGATGTCTGACATTCGTGTTCGCTCATGTCTTGCAGGGCATGGAACGGACGATAGACCCATCTTCGACGCTTGTCAACCACTTGTCGACTCGACGGTGCTACATTTCTGCCCATCCTACCCCTCGCACGCCCGCCACCCGGGGCCGCACACCATGAAATTTCCCTCTAGGATCGACAGTCAGCGGCACGCCGGCCCGACCCGGGCGACGATGCGTCTGAAGTACATGCTTCAACGGGCAGCGCTCGACCACTTCGGCCGCCCGTCGATGCATGATTTGGCTCGCGAAGCGGGGTGCAATCACTCGTCCATCTTCAACGCCATTGAGCGTGGTTATTTTACGGAAGAAATGGCCTTGAAGATTGAACAGGTGTTCGGGCGCAAGGCGTTGCCGCATGAATGGCTCACGCAACCGCTTGCCATCGAAGCAAAGGCATAGAGACAAAAAATGACCGAATCTGTCGTTAGGGGAGACTATCTTGCGAACTACGGGGCCACGCTGATCGATCAGGGCTACACGATCGTTCCAATCCAGAACGGGAAGAAGAGTCCGGGGTTCGACGGCTGGCAGAAGTCGAAGGCGACAAAGCTGCAGTGTCGGGAATGGCTTGATAGCGGATTCAAGCATGCCGGTGTCGGAATACTGACAAAGATTACCTGCGGGATCGATGTCGACTGCCTTGACGAAGCCTGCGCCAAGCACTTCGAAGCGTGGTGCCTGAAGAACATCGGCTATGCGCCCGTGCGGATCGGCAAGCCCCCAAAACGATTGCTGCTGTACCGCACAAGCACGCCATTCCGCAAGCTTCGGTCGACCATCTACCTCGACGAATGGGGCGAAAAGCAGATGATCGAAGTGCTGGGTGACGGACAGCAGTTCGTCGCCTTCCACGTTCACCCCGAGACAGGTCGGCCCTATGAATGGATCGACGACAAGTCCCCGCTGACGATCCGCGCCGCCGATCTGACCGAAGTCAGCGAGGCGCAGGCCGTGGCCTTGCTCGATGCGTTCGAAGGCTACGCGAAGGCGCAGGGGTGGGAAGTCTTCAAGCAGTCTCGCGTCAACGGCCCTGCGTCGTCGGCTGGGCCGATCGACAAAGACAACCCGTGGATCGAGGATTCATCGCCAATCACGATCAACATTGACGAATTGCGATCGAGATTGCTGCTTGTCCCGAACCCGGAAGAGTATGACCGCTGGCGGGAAATCGGGATGTGCCTGCA